>Tim_p2__coassemble_402_pt1 | contig 24615 bp, 23 predicted proteins | sample Tim_p2__metabat2_low_PE_019 | metagenome-assembled genome bin Tim_p2
AAAGTTTATGGGTTTACTGGTTGGCTTCTTCTGCCGTTGACCTATAAGGACGAAACTCTCCGGTTCTGCCAAGGGCTCCACCTTCGGGGGAGCTGTCGAGCGCAGCGAGACTGAGAGGGTTCGTCCCCCCTCCCCGTCACGGCTTTCCCGCTCTTTACAGTTCCCCGGAGCGGAGTTTATCCAGCACCTCAGAAAGGCTGCGGCACTCCATTGTATAAAGGCGGCGCATCTCCTCATCTGCGGGCACCAGGTCCGGCACCATGACCGTGACAAAGCCGCCGGCTGCACCGGCACGCACCCCATTATAGCTATCCTCCAGCACCAGGCACTCCGCCGGGTCTACCCCCAGCGCCTGGGCTGCCCGGAGAAAGATCTCCGGGTCCGGCTTGGAATGTTGCACCTGCTCCCCGGAGAGCAGCGCCTGGAACCGATCTGTCATGCCCCAGGCATCCAGATTGCGGCGGATCCCCGCCAGGCGGCTGGAGGAAGCCACCGCCATAGGGATGCCCTGGCCCTCCAGCCAGTCCAGCAGCGGGTCCAGGCCGGGCTTTTTGGGCACCGGCGCAGCCGAAAACGCCGCATCCGCTTCCTGATGCAGGCTATCGATGATGGCCTTTGCGTCGCAGTCCGGCCCATAGAACTGCCGGACGATGGCCAGGGACGTTTCTCCCGCCGTGCCCCGCTCCGCTTCGGCCAGGCCCTCCCGGTATTCCAGCCCCAGCCGGGCCAGAGCAGGCACCCAGAAGGTGGCCCACATCCGCTCGGTGTCAAACATCGTGCCGTCCATATCAAAAATCACGCCTCGGATCATACGTCTGCTCCTTTTCTTTGCTGTGCAGTGTTCAAAACCGGCTTCATTATACCATATCCGTCCCACAAAAAACCACCCGCCACAGCGCTTTGCAGCGGGTGACGGGTGATTTTGGGATCGTATCAAGAAAAAGGGGAAGTGCGTTACAGCCGCCCGCACTGTTTGCCGGTAAAAAACCGCAGCGAGGTGGTGGAACGGAACACCTTGCCCGCCCGCAGCACCGTAGAGGGGAAGTCCGGGTGGGAAGGACTGCAGGGGAAGTGCTGCGGCTCCAGCGCAAAGCCGCTGTATTTGTCCATTTTCTGGCCGTTTTTGCCCAGAGTGGGGCAGTCCTGCAAAAAGTTGCCGGTGTACAGCTGGATGCCCGGCTGGCTGGTATACAGTTTCATGCTGATGCCGGTCTTATCGCTGCTGGCCCAGGCTGCCAGGCTCTGGCTGGAGCCGCGCTCCCGGTCCAACACATAGCAGTGGTCATAGCCGCCGCCCACCATGGTGGTCTGGGGGTAGCCGGTATCGATCTCACGGCCCAGCACTTTGCCCGCCCGGAAATCCATCGGCGTGGCAGCCACCGGCAGGATGCGCCCGGTGGGGCAGGTCTCCTCATTGCCCTCCAGATAGCGGGAAGCGTACAGACGCAGCTTCTGCCCCAGCACATTGCCGCCGCCGTCCAGGTTGAAGTAGCTGTGATTGGTAAGGTTGATGATGGTGTCTGCGTCCGAGGAGACCCGGTAATCCATGCGGAACAGGTTGTCGTCGGTGAGGGTATAGCGCACCGCGATCTTCAGATTTCCCGGGAAACCATCCTCTCCGTCGGGGCTTTCCGCCTCCATCAGCAGGGTGTCGCCAAAGGCTTTGCTCTGGTACAGCTTGGTGGGGAAAGTGCCGTGCAGGTGGTTCTTGCCATTGTTCGGCTCCAGGTGATAGGTGCGTCCCCCTACGCTGAAGCAGGCATTCTCGATACGGTTTGCATAGCGGCCCACAAATGCGCCGCAGCAGGTGCTGCCAGAGGAGCAGAAGTCCTCCTCATAATCTGCCATGGTGTCATGGCCCAGCACTACGTCCACCGGCCCGCACTTGGCCGGTACCACAATGCTGCGCACCACGCAGCCATAGTTCAGCACACTTACGGTCAACCCGCCGGGGTTGGACAGGATGTATTCGGTGACCTTGTCACCGGCCTTGGTCACACCAAAAGGCTGGGAGCGGATCTGTGCCATGGGGTATCGCCTCCTTGCCGGGAGCCCGGCCCTTGCCGACTCCCTCGTTGTATCGTGCAGTTTACAAAAACTGCCACGTTCTGTATTTATCATTATAACACAATCCATCAAAATTTGTGTGGATTTTTTTAGGAAATCTCGCCAAATTTCAAATTCTTTTCTTGTGGGTATTGTCCGCCTTCATCCAGCAGGAGAGCCGCCCGCACAAAAAAAGCGCACCCCGCAGGGTGCGCTTGCAAAACAGTCAGGTCTGCGGTGCATAGATCCGCACAGCCTGGCGGTAACAACGGACGAAATAGACCATCTCCGCAATGGCAGTAATGATCCAGGAGCAGGGGTACAGCAGGTACAGCGCCGGAATGGTGTGGAAGTGCGCAAAGATCGTGTATACCCAGATCACCCGGAACACGCAGGAACCCAGGATCACAATGATCGTGGGCACCACGGTATGGCCCAGACCACGGGCAGCCGCAATGGTGCAGTCCATAAAGGCGGAGATGCAGTAGGCCAGTGCCATGACCGTGATCCGTTTCATGCCTGCGTCAATGACCGCCTCCTCGGTGGTGAACAGCGCCAGGAACTGCCGCCCAAACACCAGCAGCCCGCCGCCCAGCACCAGGCCCACCCCAAACGAGTAGCCCAGAGAGATGACGAAGCTCTTCTTTACGCGGTCGATCTTGCCTGCACCATAGTTCTGGCTCATGAAGCTGGCGCAAGCCATATAGAAGGCCGCCATCACATCATAAAGCAGGGCATCGGCGTTGGCGGCGGCAGAGTTGCCCTTGACCATCAGAGAATCAAAGGAGTTGACGCCTGCCTGGATAAACAGGTTTGCAATGGCAAAGACCGCATTCTGAAAGCCAGCCGGCAGACCCAGGGCCAGGATGCTCCGGGTCATGGCCGGGTCCAGCCGGGCACTGCGCCAGTCCAGGGCGTAGGTGTCCTGCACACGGGTCAGCGCCCGCAGGATCAGCCAGGCCGAAACACACTGCGACAGCGCACTGGCCAGGGCCACGCCCACCACGTCCAGACGGCAGAAGATGACAAAGAACAGGTTGAGCGCCACATTCAGCACGCCTGCAAAGGAGAGGTAGATCAGCGGCTTTTTCGTCTCGCCAATGGCGCTGAACACGGCGCTGCCGTAGTTATACAAAGCCAGGGCAGGCATGCCCAGAAAATACACCCGCAGATACAAGATCGCCCCAGGGAGCAGATCCTCCTTGGTGTTCAAAAGCCGCAGCAGGGCAGGGGAGCCTGCCAGCCCGATGACCAGCAGGATAAAACCCGCTGCCAGGCTGACGATCAGCGCCGAATGGACCGTATTATGCACGCCCTTCTCGCTGCGGGCACCATAGAACCGGGCCACCAGCACGTTGATGCCGTTGCTCAGGCCGATCAGAAAACCTGTGAACAGGGTAACGAAGATGCTGGTGGACCCCACCGCGCCCAGGGCTGTGGAGCCCGCAAACCGCCCGACCACCGCAATGTCGGACATATTGAACAGCACCTGCAACAGGTTGGACAGGGCCAGCGGCAGGCTGACCAGCAGGATCTGCCGCGCCAGCGGCCCCTCGGTAAGGGTCATTTTCTTGGAGCTCATAGTCTTTTTTTGTATTCCTTTCCACACAAGCAACCCGGCCTGCGCACACCGCAGACCAAGCTCTATTATATAGCCTATTTTATAGTTTGCAAGATAGTTTTTTCCGCCGGGGAAATTTCCTTTTGACCGCCGCCGTCCATACAAAAAAGAGCCCCATCTCCCTGGCCGTTTGTGCGGCGCAAAAAGATAGGGCTTGGGCTGCTGCCCTTGCTCTCAGATGCAGTCCCGGCCTTCCCGGATCGGTGGCTGTGGAGCCTGGGGGTTGGGCGGCTGAGGCTGTGCCTCCGGCATCAGGGCGTCGTCCGGCGTTTCGATGTCAGCTGCCGGGATCATCCCGGCAACGCTGGCAGAAACCTGCTCTTTCATACCAGACCAACCTTTCCTGCGTGCCAAAAAACAGGCAGTTTCGCCTGCCTTTCCAGCACTAACCACATTTTACCGCAAAACACAGAAACTTTCCAGCGACAATGTGGCAGAAAATGTTGTTTATGGCTCTTTTTTAGCCAAAATGAAAGAAACTTGTGCAAAATGCAGAAAAATGCGCCGTCATAAAAACTTCTGCGCAGAATGGGGCATCTCTCCTGGCTTTCAAATAATATCATTCCCGAGCCACCCCAAAAACAATTTCACTGCCCGCTGCTGCAGTTGTTCCATCTGCGGGACAAACCATTCCGTGTAATTGCTGGCATCCTTATAAAGGTGCAGCACCGTATTCAGCCCCTTCATCCTGTTACCGCCAAATACAAAGTGGTTGGGCGCACAGTAAAAGTTCAGTGCCGCTGCACAAATGATCAGGCTCAGATTCAGCAGCAGAAAAAACGTGCGCCGCTCCACAACTGTGCCGGGGTCAGGTTTTTTCGGCGGCTGTTTTCGAGCATTTCCATCTCAGTCCAGATGCTCCGTCACATCCATCAGCTGGGTGATGATACAGTCTGCGGCGGACTGATCCAGCGGCTCGCCGTGGCGGGGCTTCAGTGCCAGTACCTTCAGCCCTGCCGCCTTTGCGGAGGCAATACCTGCGGGAGAATCCTCCACCGCAATGGCCTTATCTGCCGTCAGCCCCAGTGCCTTCAGTGCCTTGAGATAGATATCCGGTGCAGGCTTATGGGCGGCGCAGTCCTCGCCGCTGAAGGCAAAATCCACCATCGCTTTCAGCCCGCCCTCCGTGAGCATCTTCATGATATCCGGTGCTGCACTGGAGGACGCCACCGCCACCTTCAGTCCACGGCTGCGCAGCACATTCATCAGCGTCTCTGCCTGCGGGTCGGTAAGCTTGCCGTAAGGGGTGGGGCGGGCTTTGCGGTACTCACGGTAAGCCATCAGCATCTCCTGACGGCGCACAGGGTCGTTGGGAACAAGGGCTTCCCAGATGGCTTTTTCGTTGGAGCCGATGAAGTTGCCCTCCGGGATGGGGATGTCGTTTTCCAGTAGAAAGTTTTTACGGCGGTTCTCATAGTAATATTCCGTGTCGGCCAGCACCCCATCCATATCAAAGATCACTGCTTCGATCATACTTCATTTCCCTCTTTTTCAATAAAAAGAGGGGGAGGGGCAAGGCCCCTCCCCCCAAGCAAGTGTGGGTCAATCTCCCAACGGGATCTTTCTGCTTAGTACTCCAGCTTCCACATATAGCGGCGAAGGGTCAGCGGATGCTGACGGACGTAGGACAGCTCCTCAGCATAGACGCGGAACACAGCGGTGTGCATCAGCGGGTTGAAGTAGGTGATGACGCTGCTGTCCACAGCATTGCCCAGACCGTAATCCTTTGCATCCACAACGGTGGTCAGAGCATCGAAGCGGTGCAGGAAGGTCAGTGCACGAGCATCCACGGGACGGGTCTTGCCGTCGTTCATCAGCAGGATGAAGGGCACGTCCTTGTCCACGATCTCGAAGGGGCCGTGGAAGAACTCGCCGCTGTGGAAGGAGCCGGAGTTGACCCACTGCATCTCCATCATCAGGCAGATAGAGGTGGAGTAAGCGACCTCCATGGAAGCGCCGCTGGACATGACGTAGACGACGGGAGCGTCCTTGTACTTCTCAGCGAACTCCTTGGCAGACTTGCGGGCAGAGTTGGCAGCGTTCTCGGCAGCCTCGAACACGTTGGTCAGGCCCTCGATCATCTTGTCGTACTTGTCGAAGCCCTCCACCTGCTGCAGGAGCTCCACAGCCAGCGCCAGAACGTAGCCCATCTTCTCCAGCTTAGCGGCGTAGTTTGCCTCAAAGCCGTGAACGATGGTGTAGTCAGCCTCCTTGGTCAGAGCAGAACCGGCAGCGTGAGTGACGCTGATGACGGTTGCACCGGCAGCCTTTGCCACGCTGTTTGCCTTGACGGTCTCAGGGGTGCTGCCGCCCAGAGAAGCGGTGATGACCACGGTGGTGTCGCCCAGCCAATCGGGGATGTCGTAGTTGAACTCGTTGGCGGTGTAGTGTGCCACACGCAGCTTCTTGCTGCAGTTTGCAAGGAAGTACTTTGCGGGGTACAGCTCGGCCTTGGAAGCGCCGCAGCCAACAAAGGCGACGTTCTCCACATTATGCTTTGCCACGATGTCTGCCACAATGGACTTGACGTTTGCCAGATCAATGTTGTACATAATACAATCCTCCAAATCGTTTTTCTTTTTTCAGTGAATCACAAATTACAAGCGTGCGGATCCCTATGTAAGTCGGAGTCCTGGTTACACCAACAGACCAAGGGCGTTGATGGCAACACCGCCCACGATACAGATGCCCAGCAGCCAGCCGGTCTTGACCTTTTTGCGGATCAGGGTGTACATCAGCATTACGATGCCAAGATTCAGAATGTTCGGCAGAATGGTGTTCAGCACATCCTGCAGCACCAGACCGGTGCTTGCGAAGGTAATGGGGGTAGTCAGACCCACCATGCTTGCCACCATGGCACCAATGACCATCAGACCCACGATGCCGCAGACGTACATCAGCTTATCCATCATGCCGCCGTTGAGCTTGGTCAGGTACTTGCTGCCCATGGTGTAGCCCAGCTTACCGGCAAACCATGTGACCAGCACCGTGGGGACGATGGAGATGACCATGGCCAGGATCGGCCCCAGGATGCTGCCCTGCTGTGCCAGAGAGATGCCCAGACCAAAAGCGATCAGGCGGACAGTGCCCTGGAAGAAGGAGTCGCCCACGCCGGACAGGGGGCCCATCAGCGAGGTCTTGACGGCGTTGATGGTCTCCGGGTTGAAGTTCTCACGGTCGGCAGCGTACTGCTCCTCCATGGAGGCAGCCAGACCCAGCGTAAAAGCACTGGTCTGCGGGGTGCAGTTGTAGAACGCCATCTCGCGCTCGTAGGCTTCCTTTTTGTGCGCCAGCTGCTCGGGGTCGTTCTCATCCGGGTACAGCTCGTCCAGCGTGGGAGCGATGCCGTACAAAAAGCCCATGTTCATCTGACGTTCGTAGTTCCAGGAGGCCTGAATGTTCAGGGAACGCCACATAAACTGGAAGTATTTCTTGAAGTCGCTGCGCTTTGCAGTCTTGGTTGCGTTGCTCATTTCAACTTCCTCCTATCAAAGGTCATCGTCATCTTCCAGCGGGTCGTAGTCCGCATTGGCAACAGCTGCACCGGCAGCGGCTGCGGCGGGTGCGCCTTTGCCATACTTCAGGCCGGTCAGGATCACAGCCAGAATTGCGGCAAAGATCGCCACAGCGGTAACATCCAGACCCAGATAGCCCACAAAGAAGAAGCCCAGCAGGAAGTAAACGGTCAGATCACGGTTGAGCATAGTGGACAGCAGCAGGGCAATACCGTAAGCGGTAAGGAACTTACTGCCAAGGTTCAGACCATTAGTCAGCCATGCGGGGATGAAAGCCACGATCTTCTGCACCAGATCCGTGCCGAAGTAGACGGACAGGAAAATGGGGATGAAGTACATCAGGCTGTACAGCAGCGTGCCCCAGACAATGTGCATGCTCCATGCCTTGCGGAACTTACCTTCTGCAATGGCGTGGTCGGCAACGTGGGTCAGGTTGGACAGGATGGTACGCATCAGCACGCCCAACATCTGGCCCAGAACAGCGATGGGAATGGCCAGTGCCAGTGCGGTCTCGGCAGACGCATCGGTCAGGATGGCAAAGGCTGCGCAGATGATGGCCGCCATGTTCATATCCGGGGGTGCAGCTGCGCCGATGTTCACGATGCCAAGGCTCATCAGTTCGATGGATGCGCCAAGGGTCAGGCCGGTCTGCAGATCACCCAGCAGCACACCGACAATGGTGCAGGTGATGAGCGGACGCTCGAAGTTCATGCGGCCCAGAATGCGCGAGTCCAGAATACAGAACACGCCAACCAGACCCAGAAGCAGTGCGGTAACAAACATGGGTCAATTCCTCCTTCTTATCTCCTTACGATCAGGTGTGATCGATGGGTACTACCTTAAAGGTGGGCGTCTGCTGGCTGTAGATCTTAATGCCACTATCCAGCAGCTTCTGGGTGTCGGCCTGCTCCTCCGGGGTCAGGAACACCGACTGGTCAAAGGCCACGGAGCCGGGCTTGTTTGCCACAGCGCCGTAGTTGATCTCCTTGATCTTGGGGTATGCCTGGCAGAACTTGAGCAGTGCAGCGGTGTTGCCGAAGATCATCATGATCTTCTCGTCCAGCTGCTCCACCTTGGGCATCTTGGCGATGGCTTTGTCCACCGTGAAGATGTTCACCCGGACACCGGCAGGCTTGCTCAGCAGCAGGGCGGACTTTTTCATCTCGTCGTTGGCGGCGTCATCGTCTACCACAATGATGCGCTGTGCCCCCACATGGCCGGTCCACGAGAATACCACCTGACCGTGCAGCAGGCGGTAGTCCAGACGGACTAGTTTGATCATAGGTCATCCTCCTCATCTTGGGCTGCGTTTTTCAGCAGCAGGTTACAATCAATGATCTGCGCCTTGGCATCCGCAATGCACTCGGCCAGTTCGTCCTGTGTCAGGGCTTCGTCGTTGGAAGCGAGGGTCAGCACCAAAGAAGCGTTCATGCCGCAGATCAGGTGCACCGCCGGATACTCCGGCAGCAGGGTCAGCATCTCGTTGTTCACGCTGCCGCCCATCACATCGGTCACGATATACACAACATCCTCTGCCGCAAAGTCCTCCAGCAGCCGGCGTGCCGCCACCGTGATAGGCTCGGTCTCATCCCGCAGGGTGGCAAGGACATAAAGGTTCGGCAACTCGCCAAGGATCATCTGCACGGTGTCCTTCATGCCGGCGGACAGCCCTCCGTGCGAAGCAAGAATGATTCGGTTCATACGCATCCACGACCTTTCTTGTTTTTCCTTCGTCTCTTCGGTGTTCGTGTCGTCTCATTCGTCATAGACGTCATAATCGTCATGTACATAGTACCACATTTTGCACAGACGTCAAGAGGTTTTTCTAAAAAATCTTTACTTTGGTAAAGTGCACAAAGCATTTCCCCTATGTTTTAGCAGTTTCACGAACAATTCTCCTTGGAACGACAAAAAGAGCGTCTTTTCCGGGTGGAAAAGACGCTCTTGGGGGACAGAATTCTGCCCTTAAAACTCAAACATATACCGGCTTCCAATGTAATACTGCCGCCCGATGCACAGCGGGTGGTCATATTGGTCATGGAAGTAGACGTTCAGATACAGCAACGGTTCGCCCAGCGAAAGGTTGAGCAGCTGTGCCTGTTCTGCTGTGGCGCGCACCGCCTCAATGCGCTGACGGGCGGTCGTCGCAGGACGCAGCCCGGAGATGCGCTCAATCGTGTCAAACATGGAAATATCATTGAGGTTCTCGCTCATCAGATTTTTATAAGGCTCATAAGGCAGGAACAGGTTCTCCAGAAATACCGGCTGACCATCGGCGGTGCGCAGACGCTGGATATAGATGAGCAGCGCATCCGAACCCACCTGGAAGAAAGTTTCTTCATCCTTACGCACCGGCACGATCTGACGGTTCAACAGCCGTGCACCCGACACCATGCCATTTTCTTTGCAGGTCTCCGTAAAGCTGGCAGTATTTCTGCCGCTGGTAAACTTGCGATGGATGCGGGGCTTACTGACAAAGGTGCCGCGCCCCTGCATTTTGACCAGATACCCTTCGGCGCACAGTTCTTCCACGGCACGGCGCACCGTGATGCGGCTGACAGAGTACTCCGCACTCAGTTCCGGCTCCGGGGGGATCTTCTCATTGGTTTTGTATTTTCCGCTCTCGATCGCGGCACGAATGTCATCCTTTACCTGCTGGTAAAGCGGGACGACAGCACTATCATTGATCGCCATGAAATACCTCACTCTCAAATTGAGTATATCGTCATAAACATTATATTCATCTCATGGTTATGATAGTCTTTATTTTGCGAATTGTCAAGCAAAACCTGCGGTCCGTTCTTTGTGCGAGGTGACGAACTTGCCGCATTGAGCAGGGCGCCCCATTTTCCAGTGCCCTGCCGGGAAGAATCCAAAGAGCGGCGGAACGCTCGTTGGCACACGACTTTGCTTGCAAAGTCTAAGTATCGAGGTCTTGAATGAACTCCATTTCTTTCCCTAAGCGAATCCACTTTTCCTGTATGTATTGAAAAGGATTATTTGTGTCCGGAAATTTCATCAACAATCCTTCTAAAAAAGTCGCATAGTTTCTTCTCAGCGGCTTTAATGACCTGTGCATTATTCTGTGATTCAATCCAGAATATGGGTAATAATAATACCGAATATCAATAAAGCCTAGTGCTGACAAATGCACAAGGTATTCTTCGATCGCACGGCGGAGAAGATCTTCGTTTTGTGGAAATTGGGGTTTTCCTTGCTTTTTCCAAATGTAGACAAACTTTTGATTCAGCAGTCCCTCCCGAGAGCCTGCAAAACAATAATATATTCTCGCACTGTTCACATCGTCATATTTCCATTGATAGAACACTTTTTCAAATAAAATCGTTTGCCAGATCCTCCGGTCACAATTAAATACGACCTCTCCAAAAACCGGAATATTCAGGAAAAACGGGATATCATTTGTCGTCTTAAAGCTCAGATCGCAGATTCCCAGACGATTGATACAATTCAAAACGACGGCATCCATTCCTTTGATTTTAGCTCGGCAATTTAAATAATACGGTTCATCTGTGCGAAGCCGTTCTACTTCAAAATCGATTTGCTCCCGGAGCCGTTGCTGTCCCTGTTTCCAGATCTCCTGCTCTTCCTCTTGCTTTTTTCGTTTTTCCTGCTCCTTCAGTCTCCTTATGCGATTTTGTTGAAATTCTTTTTCAAGTTCTCGGTTTCGCTCACAGAGTTTTCGGATTCCATCATTTTCTCCCGGGTGATAGATCCATATTTTGTTTTCAACGGTTTCTATTAGAGCTTCTTTCAGTTTTTTCTCAAAATCATTTATCTCTCCATTTTCTTCCGCTTTATAGTCCTTTATAAAATCAGCAATGTTGATTTCTACTGTTGGCATCTGCGCCATTTTTATTTTGCCATATTTTTCCGCATCAACATAGTGCGTTACGGCAATCTCAATAAGGATATTTTCTCGCTCTCGGAAAATACAAACATCGGGCTTGAATCCATCAAATGGCACTTCTGCTTTGGCATTTAGATAGCGGAGTTTAATCTTTTTTCCAAACTGTAATGGCTCTTGCTGTTTATAGTCCTCCACATTGCGATGAGGATCATTTTGTTCCGATATCGTCACTGGAGGTAGCCAAATGTATTCACTCTTGCAAACGATTTCTTTTGCTATCTTATGAAGTCCGCTTTCATTTGCTGCATCTGCCGAACATGTTGTTCTTCCTTCTTCTGCCAAATGCGCAAAATGTGCAGTCTTTTTTCCATGTCCCAATTTAGCAACTAATGGGTGACCGCAACAGAGACAAATGCACTCACACGCCTTTCCTCTATCTTTTTCCACCATCTGAGAGATGTGAACCACTTGATTAGATTCTTCTTTTAATGCAAAATAGATCATTCCGCTATGATTCAATTCCATATTTTGAACCTCTCAACATCCCAAAGAAACCGTTTTTATCATTCTATCATAATTTTTCCCGTTGTCTATCATTTGATATTACTTTTTTTAGGCATCGAACCGCTTGTCCACCCCCGCCCGTAAAAAGTGCATTTTTTCACGGAAGAAGTTCGTACAACCCGTACAGATTTTTTATACACCCCAAGAAGGAGTATGATTCATGAAAGCCCAATATGATATCTGCCACCCATCGCCGTGTCCGCAAGGACAGCGTGCGGGTGGTGGAGGCTCTTGTCACCGCCAGCCCGGAATTTTTCAAGGATAAGACCAACCGGGAGATCAGGGCGTACTTTGCGCATACCCTGAAGTTTTTTAGAGGGCAGGCAGCGCCCGGATACCTTTCTCTCTGCCGTCATTCATATGGACGAGAAAACGCCCCATCTGCATCTCTGTTTTGTGCACCTGACGCTGGTGGGCGCACTGCGGGAAGGGGATGTGGCAGGACGCACACCCGGAGTTCCCCCGCATCGTCTTTCACGATCTGCGGCATTCCAGTGCCACCTATCAGTTGATGATCTCCGGCGGCGACATCAAGGCAGTGCAGGGGACCATAGGACACACCAGTGCGGATATGCTGGTGAACACCTACACCCATATCCAGCAGTCCTCCCGTGTGGAGCTGGGCAAGAAGTTTGAAAGCGGCTTCTATGCCAAGCCCGACACTCCCAGCCCGCAGGCTGTACCCGCCGCAGGCGAACCCACCATCTCCATGACGGCTCTTTTGGAATTGCTCAAGGATGCCGACCCGGAAATGAAGGCAAAACTGCGCTTGGCCCTGCTCACCTGATGCAAAAAAGGGCACTGATTGCAATGCAATACAGCGCCCTACATCATCGGACATGGATAACACCGACCGTGCAGAAACCGTGCAGCCATGGCTTGTAAAACAAAAAAGCCATGAAATCTTTCGATCCACAGCTTCCACGGCAGACATTCCCGGACGGTGATCCCCGCGCACTAAACAACAGCCCACCGGGCTGTTGTTTGCCTCGCCTGCGGCTCGGCCGTGCTGCTCGAGTCCCTCAATTTTTGGAAGTTACGTTTTAACGTCATTTCTTTGTGATGCATCGCAGGTTTTGAACTTCGAGTTTCTGCACCCTTTGCACGTTTTGAAACCGTGCACTTACTCCCGGACAAACTAAAAACCACTTCATCCGACAACGACTTGACGGCATTGGTTCGAGTGACCGCACGCCAAAAATCAAGTCTTGGAGGATACTATTATGACAAAATTGCTTTCCTGCCGCTACAATATGGACACCAACCGGGTGGAAGCCCTGTTCGCGGATGGCTCCACCGTTGCCATCGACTGCATCGCTGTGGAGGACGAATACGGCAACACCCCGGCACAGCGGGCGGAGCTGGACTGGCTGCTGTGGAACAAGCCCTTGGAGTATGCACAGATGGTGCTGAGAGGGGAGATGGAGCACTACCTGTCGCTGGGGTGTGACCACAGCAGGCTGGAGGATTGAACCTTAGAAAACGCGCAGCAAAAATGCTAATCGCGCGGCGCGCGTTTCTATCGCTGACTTTTATTCAGGCAACATTGCACGCGTGCATTCCAGCGTACGATTCCACTTTTCCGAAATTCAATCGTATTACAGTTTATTTTTACAAGTTCTCACTTTTACGCCGCATCTTCCCATACGTGAAAAATGCACGCCCGCGCGATTTTGGTTCGCAGTTTATTCGCGGTCAGCCGGATTTATCCGCGCTTTGTTCGCGCGATTGCGCGTTTTCAGCGTAAATTCAGCGTAAACCATGCCAAGTCAGCGTATTTTCAGCGTAAAGGTCAGTGTAACCGCCTATTCTTCTCATAGAAAATACCCGCCCACTGTGGTTTTTCCACAGATAGGCGGGTGTTTTACATTTTCCGTTCAAAAATACGTTTTGCGAATCAAGGATTCTCCTCATCCTCAATCACACCTATCAATGACTTAAAGTCGATTGCCTCCACATGAGGCGCACCACCATAAGCACCCGTCAAATACTTATTTCGTATACTTGTTTGCTGGAAAATCCGCTCACCGCTTTCAGATACTGATACAACTTCTCTATCAGCTTCTTCGTTCTCTCTGACAATATAAACCGCATCCTTGATTTCCGGTATATCCAGCAAGAGCGTGTTGTGCGTTGTTATGATAAGCTGTCCTCGAATATACGGCATCGCTTCGCTAATTATTTTGGAATAGAGCAAATCATGTATTCCAGAATCCGCCTCATCTAGAACGACCGTTTCTCCTGACAGTGCTCGGAAAAGAAATGGTAGGATTTCGATGATTTGATGATTTCCATACGATTCAAAATCGAACGGCATATCTCGTACCTGACCAGAGATTTTCTTTTTAATTCTTAACGTATAATCAATGGTATCCTCACCACTTGATATCCTTTTATAATATAATTCCTGATTGTCAGCATTAAGCGCCCTAAACAATTCCGTCAGCACTTTTTCTGTTCTGGTTATTTTCTCTACGTCGCCCTTTTTTACGGTTCCTTCTTCAATATTCAACAAAATTTTCCCCTTGGCTTGTCCACTTATAAGCGCATGAGGATCACTACTGTTTTTTATAAAGCAGGACACCTTAAAGAAGGAATGAAGCAGTGTCAAGAAATTCTCCAATAGGCCCTCATTGAAATACTGCTCCGATTTGTCATTCATCTCATGAAGAACAATTGCCAAGACCGTATGTTTTCCCCAAAAACGTCTTAGCTGACTTGTCACATCATCTTTAATCGCATCATTTTTAAATAATGCTTTATTTATTATTTTTTTATCCAATGTCAAATCAAAATATGTTCCCCTTCGTTTTTCAAGAACATATTCCAACTTTTCATGAACTATTCCATCTTCGCCGAATTCAACTATATAAGAGCCTTTTTTTGCGTTTATGACAAAATCATATTGTAGATATACCGGCTCGTTACTGCCGATCATTCGACATTCATTAAATAAACTCTCACTTGATCGCAGTGCTTGTGCCAAATCTTGTCTTGAAATTTTGCGCAAGGGAGCACCTGTTCCCTGTGGATGTTCTTGGTCGTATAGAATTTGCTCTATCATATCGCGCACATCCATCGTACGCATTAAATCGATGAAGATTCCAAGTCCCGACATCAAATTTGTTTTGCCTGACCCATTTTCGCCATACACAACCGCTAAGGATTTGTATGAATTGGTTCCCTTACTCAAATCAAAGGTTACATCTTTGAAGGAATAAAAGTTCTTCAATCTGATTTTCGTGAACATATCCACACCTCCTAGCAGCCCCTATTATATCACTAAGTCCCCGTTTTTTCAATCTTAACTTCTGCCTTTGATAGAAAATGTATCATTTTTGCGCATTACTTGACGATCCATGCTATTCATGCTATACTTTTTCCAGCACAGGGATTTAGGCGTTGTCCTCTGGCTTTCATAACCAGTAGCAAACAACCCGCTTGCATTGCAGTGCAAGCGGGCATGAATCCGAAATCCTCTTGTTCGACCGCCCTTTAGCTCAGTCAGAAAGGAGAACATGGACTATTATAGTATACCAGATTTCCTCCTTCTGATGCAAGACCTTTCCTTAAAAGGAGGAAAATTTTCATGGATAATTTTTCTTATGTGTTCGGTCTTCCCGACCATCATCATGCTTCTTTAGATTTTGCTGATGTTCAAGTTGGGACAGACAACCGCCTGTTTGTCGACCCCGCAAGAATCCATCTTGCAGCACTTGCTGGATATTCTTGGGCCATGGAAGCCGATGCTTTGATTCAGTCTTTCTTTAATACTCTTTATGATGCAGCAGCTCAAAGAGATTTTGAAGCAGTCCGCAACTTAACAATCGATACCTGTGGCGAACTCAACGAGACCCAACTCGGTTTGTCCCGTGGTGCTCCTCGTGGAAATGGTGCTTCCTTTCCACTTATCTTCTCAGCTGTTTATCAAATGGTCGAGGATGGGCTTTTTGAAAAGGATGCCGTTAACAGCATCGCCGATATTCCTGTTCTTGCTGATAGAATTGATGCAGATAGACTTTCAGACTGGACAACTAATATCATCTGGCCAGTTCTTCGCACCTTTACTTTCATGCAGTATGAAAAATATGGATTAACTATGCATCCAGCTTCGTGCGTTCCTCGCCTCTTCTGGGATGCCGACTTTGCTACCTGGAGAGAAACTTCCTCGCATGATTTAAGCTGCAATGGAAAGCGTATTTGGCTTTGTCCTAAACCATTTCTTCACAAACGCCTTCTCATGTCGACAGAAAAATTTCTTAAAGAGCAGGTTATCGAATATCGTCAGACGGTTCATCTTGACAACCGTAGTGATTTGTGCCGTCAAAAGGAACTCAAAGATGGCAGTACCATTTTGATGGCACCTTATAAAAAGGATGTTTACGATGCTGAGATTCGCGGCAATAGCCATACACAGTATGCTCGTAACTATGCCAAGGAATGTCCTTCTCTCTTACACGATTATCATCACGGCTTTGAATATCAGCCGGGAAAGGCCAGCTGTTTCATCTCGAACGAAGAACTAGACGAAATCCTTTATCCGAAGAACTGATATCGCTATGTATTTCCACCGCATAGGGGTCACCACCCATGCGGTGGATTTTTATATATCCAAACTTTCTTCTACTCTTTGTTCTACCAATTCCCGAATCGCGTCAATACACCCATCTGTATCTTTCAACACCTCTTTCTCCCAGAAGTGAATAACATACCAGTCTTGCGCTCGCAGAGCCTTGTCATCCCGGATATCCCGTGCGATATTCTCTTCGATTTTTGCTATCCAGTACTCCCGGTTACGTTTCAGCTTCGACTTGCGTTCTTCCCAGTTCTGCCCATGCCAAAACTCGCCGTCCACGAAGATGGCGATATTATATTTTAGGATAGCGATATCGGGAGAGCCGGGGAGCCGCTTATCGTTCAGCCTATATCGAAACCCCAGATGCCACAGACGCTTTGCCAAAAGTACTTCCGCCTTGCCTTGCTTCAGGTGGACACGAGACATCCGTTTGGATGTTTCCGGGGTCGTATCATATGATTTTGGATGTTTCATTTGGTTTTATCACTGTATCTGAGGTGTCACATCCTCATAAACGATTCTATTATCAACGCAGATGTACCGCAAAAGCTTCAGCCGATTCCATTGTTTATTGCGGACCGGGTGACTTCCAAGCGTATAGTACCGTCGTACAACTTCCTGATAGTACTCGTTCAGATCATCCTCATAATCTGCTGCGATGATACAGGCTTCTATCATTTCATAGTCACCATACGCATACTCTGCACACACCCAATCAACGTATTTCAAGACTTTGTCTATCGTCGACTTTTCTGCCTTATCTTTCTTCAGTTCAATGGTCAAATATTGGCACGGAATCCTTGTCCCCTCCAAATATCTCGCAGCAAAAACATCAATCTTATCCATATAATTGATAGGCTTGAACGGGGATGCTACCACTTGATGGGACACATAATCCCATCTGCCAAGATTCGGGATTCCCTCATTACATAAGTCATAAACGACCGATACCTCTAGGGCCATTTCATGTTTCACCCTATCTGCTCTTACACAGTTGCGAAGCAAACTCTCCGGTTTGATCAAATATCGGTCCAACTCATGTGCGCCTATCAGGTCATGCATCTCATCATTTCTTTCCCAAACATGCTGACCTGTTCGCATTTCTTGCTGATGCCGAAGCAATAATATCTCTTTCAGGGACTCGTTTTCTTCATCGCCCAATTTTATAAATGAGACATTCCAAAAGGCACGAAGCATCTTGAACGTGTTCGGTTTATAGACCAACACCTCATCGGTGTCGATTCCTTCCTCAAAAAAGTACGGCGACGCCTTAAAAGTGCACAACCATCGGTACCAGATACTTTCCTCACCAGAATCGACCAACAGGTCATCCCTCACATCTGCGTAATCGACCGCTGCACAAGTTGATGAACCCGGAAAATTTGAATACTTGCAATCTGGGCCGACTGCGACCAATTCTCCGATACCATAGATTTTACGCTCACTAAAAAAGTAAACATTGTCTCCCGGTTTCATGGACACATAATCCGCCAGCGTTGCCTCAAACGGTCTTGAAGCCAAACTGTTCAAGCGAGTCGCATAAACCCCTCGTTCTGCACAGATCTTTATTATCTCGGTATCTCCGCCGATAGCAAATACATATCCTGCCATTTTATACTTCCTTTATCTGCTCCGCAACATACGAATTGTTCAGCCAGAAGCACTCCTTCGTCATAGAACCACCCGTAGGCAGGGGCGCGGTATCCGTACTATCCCGCCCATGGGGGCGGACGTGAGCCACACGGCTTTCCGATGCCTTAGGCAAGTTATTGCGGTTCCGCCCGCTGGCATCTTTCCAGATGTGAACACCCTCCCGCAGGGTATCGACCGTACGCTGCCACACATGATGCACCTCTTCCAGATCCTCTGCCGGGATATTCCAGAATTTCACCCTCTGGAAGTAGCACTCGCCGTCCCTCGACTTTTGGAAGATGATGAACAGGAATTTGGTCGGTGCAAGAAGGTCATAGAGCGCAGACTCTTCCCACGTTTCGTTCATCATTGCACAGAAGTTCATCACAGGGAAGGACATACTCTCTTTTATACTGCCATTCGGTTCAATGGCGATGGTCTTGAGTTGGATGCCTGCCTTTTGGAATTCCTCTGTGTTCGACAGATGCCCTTTCACGCCAAGCATCGCTGCCACTAAAAGCTCGTTGAGGTTCTTGGCATTCGTTTCCACGCCTAGCCGCGCCTTAAGTTCCGTCCTGCTCATTCCCACATAAGGCCGGACTTTTGCGCTGAACCAGTCCTCGAAGCTGGTCGTTCTTAATGCTGCCGGGTCTTTGATGATCTTCTCGCAGGGTTCGTCCCCGAAGATGTACCGCCGTAGGATCTGCGTCATGTAGCTGGACTTCAGCGAGTACGCCCGCTTCATGGCCGGGATAGGGCTGAATGGCTGCGACCGGGTATCCTGCGAGTTGCGGCCTTTCGGACACGCTGCCAGATACATGGTATCACCCTCACTGATCAGGTGTGCCTGTCCTGCCTTGATCTTGTCCATCAAGATCTTCCAGTCATTACGGATGACCTCTAAATCTTCGTCCGGAAACTGGAACAGCACCGCCTTGTCGATGGTGAAATCGACTTTTGGAACACCATCCTTGTGTTCATAGGACATCAGGAGCATACAGGCGCACTTTGTCCAGAAAGCACTGGTTGCGAAGGTCTTGCCATATTCTTCTTCATAGTTCAGCATATCGCAGACCAACCGCTCCTTGGCCTGAATGCCACGAGGTGTCCGGCGATAGGGAGTCACTTTCAGCTCCACGCCAGCTTCTTCAAAGTCCGGGGCGGGTTTGCTATTGGGCTTGTACCCGAACCAGCTTTCTTCTACCACCGTGCCGATTGCACCTTTACCTGTGGCGATACGCCCGGTCTTGTCGATCTCGCCCAGCGTTTTACCCACCGCTTCCTGTCCGCGAATGAGAACTTCCTGCTTGGTCTTGTACTTCCGCTGCCCCATCACACCTCTTGACCTCCTCAAAAAAATAGCTTGATCTTTTTATCTATTTTTGCTATAATCATATCGAGCCATAGAAATCCCACCGATATAAAAGAAAGGCTTTCTATAAAAACTTTCAAAAAAGTCTTGATCTTTTTAACGAAAAATTGTATACTTATTACTAAGTATATCACGAAATGAGGTGTTATGAAAGTGTCAGCAAATAGCGATATCCGTGTTGTCGAGCTATTTGCCGGCGTTGGCGGTTTCCGCGTTGGATTAGAGCGTTGTTCCGAAAGATTCAAAACGATTTGGGCAAACCAATGGGAACCCGGCCAAGCTGGTCAATGGGCTTATAAGTGCTACAGCAAGAACTTTGGCGAAGATTCCCACTGTGTGAACGCAGACATCGCCACTGTTATCGATCAAGTGCCGCCGCACGACCTTCTGGTGGGCGGTTTTCCATGTCAGGACTATTCCGTTGCCAGCACAGGTGCCAAAGGCATCGAAGGCAAAAAAGGCGTCCTCTGGTGGTCTATCTATCAGATCATTCAGAAGAATCATCCGAACTATGTTCTGCTGGAAAACGTAGATCGTCTGCTGAAGTCTCCTGCATCCCAGCGTGGCCGTGATTTCGGCATCATCCTGAAATGCCTACAGGAAGAAGGCTATGGTGTCGAATGGCGGGTTATCAATGCTGCCGATTACGGCTGGGTGCAGCGCAGACGACGCACTTTCATCTTTGCCTTCAAAAATACCACGCCGCAATACAAGCACCTGACTTCCTACTTTGCCGATGGCGAGAATAAAGACCGCTCTTGGCTGACGAACAAAGGTTTCTTCGCAAAGGCGTTCCCAGTCTATTCCGAATCGGCAGACCCTAAGAAGATCACCAAGGTGGATTTTACCGAGTATACCGATACTGTCGATGTGACCAAACGGTTCAAGGCAGCTTTTTATAATAGTGGTGTGCTATACAATGGAAGTATCCTTTCGCTGGAAGCTGTCCCGCAGAGTAAAGAACCGATGACCCTCCGCGAGATCGTTGTCGATGGCGATGTGGACAAGAGCTACTTTATCGAGGACGAGGATCTGGAAAAATGGAAATACATGAAGGGGTCCAAGACCATTGAGCGTACTTCCAAAACCGGTTTCTCCTACACCTTCTCGGAAGGCCCTATTGCATTCCCGGACCCTCTCGACCGTCCCGGTCGCACGATGCTCACCAGTGAGGGCACCAAGAACCGCAGTTCCCATGCGATCACCGACCCTAAGACTGGAAAACTGCGTATCCTGCTGCCGGAGGAATGTGAGCGCATGAACGGTTTCCCGACTGGCTGGACGGATACCGAGATGCCCAAGCGTCAGCGTTACTTCATCATGGGTAATGCCCTTGTCGTTCCGCTCATCACCCAGATGGGCAAGCAATTACTGGACATCTTATAACGAAAAACCAAGGCTGCACAGTCGGCCTTGGTTTTTATGCTTTTTTCGCCACGATCAAGAGGTGCCCTATCATGGAGCAGATCCGTGTTGTTGAGCTTTTCGCCGGGGTCGGCGGCTTTCGCCTTGGGCTGGAGCAGGCTTCCTCCTGCTTTCAAACTGTCTGGGCGAATCAGTGGGAACCATCCATGCGTTCCCAATTTGCTTTCGAGTGCTACGAACGGCATTTCGGGCATCGCCCAGAACACGTTTGTCAGAACATCGTGACCGCCAAAGAAAACATCCCTCCACACGACCTTTTGGTCGGTGGCTTTCCCTGTCAGGATTATTCCATCGCCAAAAAGGGCGCACGAGGGATAGAAGGGAAGAAGGGCGTTCTTTGGTGGGAGATCAACGCTATCCTACGGGCACACAAGCCTCGCTATGTCCTTTTGGAAAACGTAGACCGGCTCATTAAATCTCCGGCATGGCAAAAAGGGCGTGATTTTTCCATCATCCTGCGGTGCTTCTATGAAGCAGGCTATGCCGTTGAATGGCGGGTGATAAATGCCGCCGACTATGGCGAAGCACAGCGCAGGCGGCGCACCTTTCTCTTTGCCTTCCGAAACGATACCGCCCTGTTCCGAAAAGCGGCGGAGCTCATCTGTGTGGAGGGTCTGAAGGGTGCCCATCAGTTGCTCCTGCAGGACGGCTTCTTTGCCCCCATCTTTCCCTTGTATGGCTTTGAACGGAAATACAGCGAGGGATGGCTCGACGAGTTTCGCTACCTCGATCTGAAGGATCTGTCTGCCGCACAATCCTGCCACTTCTATGCCTCCGGGCTTATGGTCAACGGCCGCTTCTATTCCGTCGAGAGTATCCCTCTTCAATTTCCATATAAGCCGCTCCGCTCCGTGTTGGAGACTACCCCACTTGCAGAGCGATATTTCCTCTCTGCTGCCGACATCGACCGCTGGCGGTATCTCAAGGGCGCAAAGCAGGAGACCCGCCACCGCAGGAACGGTTCTACTTATTTCTTTTCGGAAGGTTCCATGGCGTTGCCCGATCGTCCCGACCTTCCTGCCCGCACGATGCTCACCAGCGAAGGCTCCGTTTCCCGCAGCACCCATGTAGTCGCAGACCCACAGACCCAACGTCTGCGTACGCTAACGCCCATCGAATGCGAACGGCTCAACGGCTTTCCGGATGATTGGACAGCCGGGATGCCGGAACGACTGCGCTATTTCACCATGGGAAATGCGCTTGTCGTTCCTCTGGTCAAGGCCATGGGCAAGCGGATCAGCGCACTGGCCGAGGACGAGCAGTACAGTTGATGGGAGTTTCTCTTGGGTTTCCAAAGGGGTGCGGGTCGCCAGTGGCGACCTCAAAATGCAGCGCATTTTGAAGCACCTGACCGAGCCGACAGGCGAGAGGCAGCACCCCTTTGGCACACGACTTTGCCTGCAAAGTCTAGTGTGTTACACCTTGGTTCCGGCTGATGCGGAAAAGGGGCTGCGAGAGGCTCCGGCAAGCACCTGTTCTGCGGCAGAAGGATGCGCGGATGGGCGTGGCAGTTGATGGTCTCCGCCCACAGTGACGGTGGAAGAGTTCCTGATGGATTGGCTGCTCAAGCAGTGCAGCAAGCATAAGTGGGCACCCAAGACCTGCCCGTCCAATCTGGCGCTTATCCAGAACCTCATCGTCCCCTATATCGGGGAGATGCAGAAGCTGCGGCCCTACCACATCGAAGCCCTGTACGACACCCTGAGCAAGACCCCTTGCAGACAGTATGTGGGCGGCAAGCGGCGAAACCTCTCGCCCAAGCAGCAGAAGCGCACCCTTGATCTCTATGACGGCTCTTTTGGAATTGCTGAAGGATGCCGACCCGGAAATGAAAGCAAAGCTCCGCCTGGCACTGCTCACCTGATGCAAAAAAGGGCACTGATTGCAATGCAATACAGCGCCCTACATCATCGGACATGGATAACACCGACCGTGCAGAAACCGTGCAGCCATGGCTTGTAAAACAAAAAAGCCATGAAATCTTTCGATCCACAGCTTCCACGGCAGACATTCCCGGACGGTGATCCCCGCGCACTAAACAACAGCCCACCGGGCTGTTGTTTGCCTCGCCTGCGGCTCGGCCGTGCTGTTCGAGTCCCTTCCACGCACAAAAAAAGAAAGACCAGAACACAATGTGTTCTGGTCTTTCTTGGTGCGATGGAAGGGACTCGAACCCCCGGCCTACTGATTCGTAGTCAGTCACTCTATCCAGCTGAGCTACCAACGCATATGCTCCGTGCTCGGAACATGATGTATTATAGCACCGGTTCAGAACTTTGTCAACACTTTTTTGCAATTATTTTTCTTCTTTTTTTCCGGGGCCATGGAAAGGCGCAGACTTTTTGTGTTTTTGTTATACCGTTTCTGTATCAACTGTGATATAATAACAGTATTAGCACCGTAGAAAGAGGGTTTTTGGCCCTTTTGCCGGACTAATCCTTAAAAAATCACGCCCTTGGGGGCGACACGGAGGGTAATCCTATGAAACTGGTAAGTGTGGAAACTCCCGAAAAGAGTGTCTGCAAAATGACCTTTAGCGCCACGGCTGAGGAGCTGGAAGCCGCATCCAATGCGGTGTACGAGCGCACCCGCGCCTCCTATACGATAAAAGGCTTTGCCAAGGGCGAAGCCGACCGGGCCCAGATCGAAGCTGACCGCGGAGAGCACACCTTCTGGTATGACGCCATCAACGACCTGATGGACCAGGATGTGCCCGCCCTGTACCAGGCTGCCATGGAGGAGCACGGCTTCCACGCTGTGGACGAGCCTGCCTACGACCTGGTAAGCGTCAAAAAGGACGAGGGCTTTGTAGCCACCGCCATCACCGCCCTGCAGCCGGAGCTGACCTTGGGCCAGCGCACCGGCTTCAGCGCCGTATGCCTGACCCCCGCTGTCACCGACAAGGAGATCGACGGCGTTTTGGAGCGCCGCCGCGCTGCTGCTGCACAGCTGGTGCCCCACAAGGGCCCGGCCGTAAAGGGCAACACCGTCCACATCGACTACGAGGGCTTTATCGACGGCAAAGCCTTTGCAGGCGGCACCGCCAAGGACCAGGCTTTGCAGCTGGGCAGCGGCCGGATGATCCCCGGTTTTGAGGACGGCATCCTGGGCCACAAAGCAGGGGAGGAGTTTGACATCCAGGTCACCTTCCCCGCCCAGTACGGTGTCAAGGACCTGGCCGGCAAGGACGCCGTATTCCACATCACCCTGCACGACGTCTGTGTCCGGCAGCTGCCCGCCTTGAACAGCGATTTTGCCAAGAAGGTGGCCCAGGTGGATACCATGGAGGAGTTCCGGGCACAGATCCGCAGCCAGATCTTTGATGCACGCCACAACGCTGCCATGAACCGGGCCAAGGACCAGATCCTGACCCAGCTGGCTGCCGCCGCAGAGGGCGAGCTGCCCAGCGTCCTGGTAGAGAGCGCCTATCAGCGTGAGATGGCCCAGTTCCAGCAGCAGCTACAGATGCAGCGCACCTCGCTGGAGCGGTACCTCAGCCAGACCCACCAGACCCGTGAGAGCTTTACCGCAGCGGTCCGCTCCGCTGCGGAGAAGAACACCCGCGCCCGGATGGCACTGCTGCAGATCGCCCAGGACGAGGGTCTGCTGCCCACCGATGCAGAGATGGACCAGACCCTGACCCAGCGGGCTGAGCAAGCCAAAAAGACCCTGGAAGAGGTCAAGGAAGGCTTGAACCTGGAGGCCATGCGCCGTACCGAGGGCATCCGCCGTGCGGCAGACTGGGTGATCGAGCGTTCCACCATCCAGGACCAGGGCGAGCAGGCGTAAGACACTGCTGCGCCGCAGACAAGGCAGCCACCCCGCATGACCCATCAAAAGCCCGCTGGAGAGCTCTCCGGCGGGCTTTTTGTGTTTGCAAGGGGTACGATGCACCGGGCAGCTGCTTCCTGCTGCAGACGGCGAGAGGGAGTTTTAGAAGTGACCCTCTCCGTCACGGCTTCGCCGTGCCACCTCTCCCGAAAGGGAGAGGCTTTG
>Tim_p2__coassemble_464_pt1 | contig 22382 bp, 22 predicted proteins | sample Tim_p2__metabat2_low_PE_019 | metagenome-assembled genome bin Tim_p2
GACAAAACCTGCTGGGCTTTGCGCTGATGGAGGTGCGGGACGAGCTGCGCCGGGTCACGCAGAATGAAATGTTGTGCGACTGGAACGCAGTCTGAGGTAAAATGATGGAATTATTTGCAAAAAGAATGACTTGGGAGCTGGACAATGAGGAAGGACTGTCCTGCCTGTCCTTTGAACTGGAGGATGGTTACTTTACACTCTCCCGCAAGACCGGCGCAGAAACACTCCGCTTGGAAATGAATGATCCAGCCAATGGTCAGTTGATTGACCCGGACTGTTTTGAATATGCCCTTGATAATACCAGGTTTCGTCTAAATATCGTGCGGAACAACCGAAAGGTTCTGCGGTATCTGGAAGAACACCACATCAACACGGAGTTGTATGGAGAAATTGTCCTTCACTACACTCCTCTCAGCAAGCCACAGCTTGAATCATTATCTGCCGTGATGCTCAGGCTGTTTTTCGGTGAACTGCTTTTTTAGGCGGAAACAGAAGTGTCGTTGGCAGAAATCATGCGAGGGGATAACTATGGTTAAAATTCATCGTATTTGGTTCAATACGGAGAGAATGGACAGAGAGGATCACTACAAAATCACATTATTCAGTCGCCCTCGTGTATCTATTCATGTGGATGAGTACATTTGGAGTTTCATCGAAGAAAACATTGTGAAGCCACACAAGCTTATGCGCAGTGAGAAGCATGGGTATCTGTTGGACATTTCGTTTGACCAGTTTGACCCAGCAAAACACCGATATTATCCGCTTTCCCCGTACAACGGGCCGCTTCGGGAAGGTGTCGAGATGGACAGCGCAAACAGAAGCTATTTCCGTGAGGATTTTGTAGGCGGCAAGGATCGGACTACCTGGTTCTCTCCCAATAAAATCTGGACAAACTGCGGCGACAAGGTCCTGAATGTGGACATCAACGCCGCCAATGTAAGCGAAAGCATCACCCCCAGAGAATACGCAGACTTGCTGTTCGATGGGATTGGGGCAGCATTGGTGTTTAACTTCAAAAGGCTCAAGCGCGAGGAGTTTGATGGGCTGAAGCCCAAGATCGACTGGAGCATCGTAGAAAGCTTCCCCTTCCCTGCATCCTTTGAGGAGCAGCAGTACATTGGGGACGAGGGCAAAATTCATGTGTATTCTTGGGATGGCCGAAAGGAAACGACCCTTGTAGGCCCGTATTCTGTGCGGGAGTTGTATCTGGAACATTTTGGAAAATAGTTGGGAGGAATCTGATGAAACAGACAGATATTTATACCGAGGCTCTGTCCTGCCTTCGCCTGATTTTATGGGCGGATCACCCCGAATTTGAAAACTGGATCGACTGGTTGGAGCGGGACATTCAGGACTGGACCCAGCGTCGTGAGGTTGCCCACCATCTTCGGGCATACGGCGGTATGGGCTCGTTCAATGACCTGCCCAGTATGCGCGGAAATCACGACTATATTTTTGGCTTTCTCAAGTCCGTGTGCTATGCCTTCGGCCACCTTTATGGCAAACGGGAAGGCATTTCTCCGGAGGCACTGATGGAGGAGTGCCTGCACGATGTAGAGCAGGCAGCCTATCACCCCAACAAGACCCTGAACCGAGCCATTGCCCAGCACTTGATGCAGGGCGATTTGCAGGGAAATTGGGATAAGCTGTAGGAGGATAAATGATGGTTCCAGCGTGGCGCAAGGTGGATTTTGGCACCGGAACGGTCACCTTTTTGGATGACACACAAAAAGAAGATATGCTGCAAGTGGAATATCCAAACGGATTTTTGTTGGATATGGGCTGGTATCAGGACCGATACATCATTTCTGTCATTCATAATTTTGATTGGACGCATCCAGTCCGGCAGTATAAAACAGCAGAAAGGAATCAGCTTCCCAAGCTGTTGACGGAGGCGGTTCGCCTTGTGGAAAAGGAATCACAGTCTGCCGGAGCAAATTGAAAGAGGACTTGATATGAACGAGAATTTATTTCGACCACAATTTGATACATTGAAACTGTCCGATAAGCTCTGGCTGATGCAGACGCTGGCGACTCGTTATAATTTGACATTCAAAGAACTATACGCCTTTTCCCGCTGGAGACAGAGCTGCACTACCGGCCTGTTTGAAAAAGGTGGCCGGGAGTTTGTCTTTGTCCCAGGCGATACCGTGATTCTTGGCTGGGAGGGCTTTGTCCAAGGAATGGACAAGGCCAACCAAGAGGAACTGGCGGATATTTTTGCGGAAATCGAATATGAGGGCACTGCGGAGGAATTTCTTCGGCAAGGTATGACCCCAGTACGCCAGATGACCATTGGCCCCATGTTTGTGGGCAGAAAACTGGAGGAGATTGGCTGGGAAAGTGTACCCATGAACGACCCTCGCATCACCGCCCACCCTGAGTGGCTGGAGAACTTGCAGAGGTGGGCGGGTCAGGACAGCCAGAGCTTTGAAATACACGAAACGGTCCGCTTTGAACGCAATGCTGATAGCTGGCGAGCGTGGCTGTGCCATCCAATGACCTACCCAGAGTTTCAGCGGTCCCTGTTGTGGGAGCTGGCAGCCAGCCTTCCCACGCCGGATGAGTGGGCCTACCTGTGCGGCGGCGGATGCCGAACCCTGTTTCCCTGGGGGGATGGACTGGACTACAAGATGAAACTACACCACTTTGAAAGAGAGGAAGAACAGGGTAAGTCATACGACATAGAGCAGGCTAACTTCTTTGGCCTGTCTATTGCCTACGACCCCTATAAGCGAGAGTTGGTAGACGGGAAAACATTGACCACCTGCGGCGGCGACGGAGGCTGCAATATCTGCGGAGGCATGGGTCCTTTGCTTGGATATTTACCCTGTTCCCCTCATTGTAAACCGGAGGTTCGGGAAGATAATGAGATTCACAATGACTATGACTTTTTCCGTCCTGTTATCCGGGTGCAGACATCCGGGTGGCGAATGGTATCGCCCGGAGATGAGAGGTGATATTACCAGACGATTGACACAGTACATGAGCGGCTGGACGGCTGGCAGCGCGTGGGATTGTGAGGAATGAACATCATGATAGACAAAGAAACATTGATAGCAAAACTTATGGATCTGGCTGAGGGACGAGAAACACCCGAAACCTGGCGGAGCTGGTGGGACGAGCATGAGCCGGAGCTGGAAACCCTGCTCAATCGGGGTGAATTTCTGAAACTGAAGCCCTGCCGGCATGACTTCCAGTGGGTTCCGATGCTTACCAGCCAAAAGGGAGCCATCGCCATTCTGGAAAAGAGCGGTACAGTATTTGAGACCAGCAAGATCTACCAGGAGCAGTATCTGGCCGAGCTGGATGCCATCCATTCCGACCTGCTTCCACAATACTTGGAACGGGCCAAGCAGGATGGTCGGAGCTATCTGCTGGAACACGCAGAAAGGATTGAAGGCAAACAATTTTGAACGAAAATTCATACCACATCCTTTCAATCAAATGAAAAACCGCCGAGAAATAGGCGCTGATGGTCATACAGCTATTTGGGGTCCTGGTCAAATGGATGGCGGGGCGAAATGGCTGGATTTGCTTCTTGCTCTTGCGTCCTTGTTCCTGGTTTTGATACCGGGTAAAATAGAGCTGCTGCCATGCAAAAAGCCCCCCTGCATCTACTGTTGTAGACACAGGGGGACTTGATTTTATACAAAGCGCTTTCTGCGATCGGCGCTTTGCGTGGTTTTTAGTACATGCCGCCCATATCCGGAGCCGGAGCAGCGGGGGCCGGGGGTTCCGGCAGGTCAGCAACCAGGCTCTCGGTGGTCAGGACCATCTCAGCCACGGAAGCAGCGTTCTCCAGTGCAGAACGGGTAACCTTGGTGGGGTCAACGATGCCAGAGGCGATCATATCCTCCACAAAGACCTCCTTCTGGGCATCAAAGCCGTAGTTGGGCTTGCCAGCAGAAATGATCTTGTCGATGATAACGCTGCCCTCCAGGCCGGCGTTCTGAGCGATCTGGCGCAGAGGTGCCTCCAGAGCCTTCAGGACGATGCGGGCGCCGGTGCGCTCGTCGCCCTCCAGGGTGTCGCACAGAGCGCTGACTGCGGGAATTGCATTGATGGGTGCGGTGCCGCCGCCAGCCACAACGCCCTCCTGCACAGCAGCCTTGGTGGCGTTCAGAGCGTCCTCGATGCGGAGCTTCTTATCCTTCATCTCCACTTCGGTAGCAGCGCCGACCTTGATAACAGCCACACCGCCGGCCAGCTTAGCCAGACGCTCCTGCAGCTTCTCACGGTCGAAATCGCTGGTAGCAGCTTCGATCTGGTTGCGGATCTGTGCAACACGAGCACCGATGGCATCCTTATCGCCGTAGCCGCCCACGATGGTGGTGGTCTCCTTGGTGACCTTGACCTGACGGGCACGGCCCAGCATCTGCAGGGTAGCATCCTTCAGCTCATAGCCCAGATCAGAGGACACGACCTGACCGCCGGTCAGGGTAGCGATATCCTGCAGCATCTCCTTGCGGCGATCGCCGAAGCCGGGAGCCTTGACAGCCACCACGGTGAAGGTGCCGCGCAGACGGTTGACGATCAGGGTGGACAGAGCCTCGCCCTCGATGTCCTCTGCCACGATCAGCAGCTTCATGCCGTTCTGGACCACCTGCTCCAGCAGGGGCAGCAGATCCTGAATGACGCTGATCTTCTTATCGGTGATCAACACCACAGCGTCGTCCAGCACAGCCTCCATCTTCTCGGTATCGGTGACCATATAGGGAGTCAGGTAGCCGCGGTCGAACTGCATACCTTCAACGATCTCGTTGTAGGTCTCAGCGGTGGTCTTGTTCTCCTCGATGGTGATGACGCCGTCAGAGGTGACCTTTTCCATAGCCTCTGCGATCAGACGGCCGATCTCGGGGTCGCCGGCAGAGATGGTGCCTACGCGGGCAATGTCGTTGGAGTCCTTGACCTTCTGGCTGTGCGCCTTGATCGCCTCCACAGCGGTATTGACGGCCTTGCTCATGCCGCGGCGGATGTCCATGGGGTTTGCACCAGCGGTGACATTCTTCATGCCCTCGTTGACCATGGCCTGTGCCAGGACGGTAGCCGTGGTGGTGCCGTCGCCTGCAGCGTCGTTGGTCTTGGTTGCGACCTCACGCACCAGCTGTGCGCCCATGTTCTCGAACTCGTCCTTCAGCTCGATCTCCTTAGCGATGGTGACACCATCGTTGGTGATGACCGGTGCGCCGAACTTCTTGCTCAGCACCACGTTGCGGCCCTTGGGGCCCAGGGTGATCTTAACGGTATCTGCCAGGGCATCAATACCGGCGCACAGCGCCTTACGGGCATCCTCGCCCTGCTTAATCTGCTTAGCCATACTCTATCTCTCCTTTGATCTGGTTCCAATAAAGCTTAAACAAAGAACGAAAGGCAGCGGATCAGTCCTCCACCACAGCCAGGATGTCGCTCTGGCGCACGATGGTGCATTCCTCACCGTCCACCTTGACCTCCGTGCCGGAGTACTTGCTGGTGAGGACCTTGTCGCCGACCTTGACAGTCATCTGGACTTCCTTGCCGTCCACTACGCCGCCGGGGCCAACTGCCAGCACCTGCGCCACCTGGGGCTTCTCCTTTGCGCTGCCGGTCAGGATGATGCCGCTCTTGGTGGTCTCCTCGGCTTCCACAGTCTTGATCACAACACGGTCTGCAAGAGGAATGATCTTCATAATTCTTGCCCTCCTATAATAAATTGTAATGGAAACACTTTTGCAGCGGCGGGGCTGTACAGCACCCGATCCCGCTTGTTAGCACTCCTTTTACTTGAGTGCTAAGAGTATTGTACTCATCTCCGAGTGAAAAATCAAGGGGTTCTGATAAATTTGTTTGTTAATAATTTGTGACACCCCCAAAAAGCACCTTTCTGCGTAAAAAGCATTTGGCCCGCGTAAAAACGCAGGCCAAATAAAAGGCATTATCTTTCTGCAGTCGATCCCACATCTGCCGGGCGCTCCATAAAGCGCTGATAGACCGGCAGCGGCAGCAGGATACGGCCTTCCAGCGGGCAAAGCTGGACATCCACCTGGTCGATGGAGGCACATTCTCCATCCGCCGTAGCTACGATGGGGCCGCGGCCATCCACCGGGGTGAGTGAGACCTTTTTTGCACGCCGATAAATAAAGTAAGGCCGGGCCTCCTCTGTCAGCTGACCATCCACAAAGTGACGGCCATTTTTGTACATTCCCAAAAGCTTTGCAATGGTCAGCCGGCCTGCGGTGCGCACGATATACACATCCAGCCAGCCGTCATCCGGCTGTGCTTCCGGCGCAGCAAAAAAGCCGCCGCCGTATGCCCGGCCATTGCACACAGCACACATCATGCTGTCTGCCGTAATGACCTCGTCATCCACCTGATAGCGGATCGTGCGGCCGATGTGCCCGCAGATCTGCTGCACGATGGAGAGGATATACGCCATCTCGCCCCCGCAAAAAGGGATGCGCCGAAATTTGGGGATGCCGTAGGCCACCTGTGCATCCAGTCCGGCTGCGCAGATCGTAGCCGAAAGGCCCAGGTTGGTATGCATCAGATCGATGGGCACTGCCTGCCCTGCCAGCTGTGCATCCAGGTCCAAAAATTCTTCCCGGACACCATAGGTGCGCAGAAAATCATTGCCGCTGCCATACGGCAGGCAGCCCACAGCCGTGCCGGAAAAACCCCGGGCACCGGTCATGGCCTCCATAAAGGTGCCATCTCCTCCGGCGGTAAAAATGCGCAGCTCCTGCCCAGCCTGGGCGGCTTGCTCGGCTGCCTTCTGGGCCACTGCCTGGGCATGGCCTGCATATTGTGTGCAAAGGATGGTAAGCTGAGACGGGTCCAGTCCGGCCCGGGCAGCTGCGGCCTCGATCTGGGGGCGCAAGGCGGCAGTGCAATCCTGCTTACCCGCAGTAGGGTTCAACAAAAAAAGGGTGGACATCCTGTTCTCCTTATTGATCCAAAATAAAAACAAAAAGCTACCCTTAATCATACCCAAAAGTGCCGCCGGATGCAAGAGGGAGACGGCTATTCTGCTGCGTCTCCCGCTCCTTTTGCCCCTCCGTCTGCTGTTTTTATCCAACCGGCACGGGGGATTCCGCCTGCAAGGTGATCTCCCCGTTCTCGGTGCAGTCTGCCAGCCATCGTCCCCCGTCCGGGGCATCTCCGGCAGCGATCCGGTCCGCCAGGGCCTGTTCCACTGCCCTGTCCACCTGGCGGCGCAGTTCCCGTGCGCCGTAGGCCGAGCGCGCCCGTGCAGCCAGCGCCGGACCCACACGGTCGGTGTGATGCAGGGTCAGACCGCTGTGCGCCGCCCGCTGCTCCAGCTGGTCCAGCAGACGTTCCGCAATGGCGCACAGGCTCTGCTCTCCAAGGGGCCGAAATACGATCATCTCGTCCAGGCGGCCCACCAGTTCCGGACGCAGCCAGCGTTTAGCCTCTTCCACCGCCTGCGCTGCCTGGCGGTCAAAGGCAGTCTCCTCACTTGCAGCAAAGCCCAGCGGAGCGGACTGCCCTGCCAGGAACCGTGCCCCCAGGTTTGCCGTCAACAGCACGATGGTATTGCGGAAGTCCGCTTTGCGCCCCATGGCATCGGTCAGCTGGCCTTCTTCCAGCAGCTGCAGCAGCAGGGTCTGGATCTCCGGGTGCGCTTTTTCGATCTCATCAAACAGCACGACACTGTATGGACGGCGGCGCACCGCCTCGGTCAGCTGTCCCCCTTCGTCATGGCCTACATAACCCGGAGGCGCACCCAGCAGACGAGCCACCGTGTGCTGCTCCTGGTATTCCGACATATCGAACCGCAGCAGCGCCTTCTCACTGCCAAACCAGCTCACGGCCAGCGCTTTTGCCAGCGCCGTTTTCCCCACACCAGTCGGCCCCAGAAACAGCATTGCGCCCATGGGACGACCCGGTTCCCCCAGCCCGGTGCGGCTGCGGCGGATGGCTCCAGCCACCGCTGCTGTCGCCTGCGGCTGACCTACCACCTGGTCATTCAGACGCTGTTCAAGCCGGGCCAGACGTTCCCGCTCCTGTTCCCCTACCCGGCATGCGGGCACACCGCTGGCCTGTGCTACGACCCGTGCGATCTGCTCCACCCCCAGCACCGGGGCAGCATCCCCCTCCTGTTCGGCCTGGATGCGGGCTGCTGCGCAGGCTTCGTCCACCAGGTCAATGGCCTTATCCGGCAGGCAGCGCCCCGGCAGATACCGCACCGACAGCTCTACCGCCGCATGAAGGGCATCTGGCGGCAGCTTTACCCCGTGATAGCGCTCATAGCGGGGGGCCAGCCCTTCCAAAATAGCCTCGGCGCTGTCGGGAGAAGGTTCTTCCAGCTGAACACGGCCAAATCTGCGTTCCAGCGCCGCATCCTTTTGGATATAGGCCCGAAACTCCTGGTTGGTGGTTGCACCGATAAACTGCAATTCTCCCCGGGCCAGCACCGGTTTGAGGATACTGGATGCATCGATGGCACCCTCGGCTGCGCCCGCCCCCACTACCGTATGCAGCTCATCCACGAACAGGATGGCCGTACCATCCCGCACCAGTTCCTCTAGTAAATTTTTGAAGCGTTCCTCAAAGTCTCCGCGGTACTTCGTCCCTGCCACCAGGCTGGCCAGGTCCAGCGCCAGCAAGCGGCGGCCCTGCAGCGCCCGGGGCACCTGTCCCTGTGCAATGCGCTGCGCCAGTCCCTCTGCCAGAGCGGTTTTGCCCACGCCCGGCTCCCCCACCAGGCAGGGGTTGTTTTTTTGGCGGCGGCAGAGGATCTCCACCATACGATCCAATTCGGCTTCCCGGCAGAATACAGGGTCCAGCTGTCCCTCTGCCGCCCGGCGGGTCAGGTCCCGGCAGTATTTATCGCTGGCACGGCTGCCCCGCGGTGCGGACGTGGATGCCCGGGGCTGCAGCGGCAGGATCAGCTGCCCGGACATCTGGCGGCACTCCCGCACAGCCTCATTCAGCTGCATCCCCATAGCGCTCAGCATCAACCCTGCTGCACAGCCATCATCTTCCAGCATCGCACAGAGCAAATGCTCCGGCTCTGCCCGGGTAAGATGCGCATTCTGCGCACCGATCAGCGCATAATCCATCGCCCGTTTCAGCTCCGGCGCCATCGCCGAACGGTCCAGCCGGTGGGAGGGGCCGCAGCGTTCCTGCGCGAGCTGACGGCGCACCGCTTGCTCAGAGATCTTTTTACCTGTCAAAAAGCGGGCCGCCGGGCCGCTGGACTGCTGCAGCATCGCCAGCAGAAGATGAGAGGTATCCGCCCGGTCACAGCCCAAGCCCCCTGCCAGCTGCACCGCTTCGTCCAAAAGGCGCCCCGCCTCCCGGGAAAAGCCCCGGTATCTATTATTGCTGAATCCATCAAATAAGCCCATCCTGTCCGCTCCTTGCTATGGTGATCTTAGTCGCAGTAAAAGTATAGCCCCACTTTGAAAGAAAAAAACAGCAGGTTGTGTCGGAGCCGCCCTGTGCTGCCGGACAGGGTGCAAAAAGCAGCACAAGCCCCTTTCTTTCCCGGTGCAAATGTGGTACAATGGGCCTACGAATGCTATGTTATAGGAGGGAACGAGCCATGAAGCTTGCCGAAGCATTGCAGGAGCGCGCCGATCTGAACCGCTCCATTGCGCAGCTGAAAAGCCGCCTGGAAGCCAGCGCCTTGGTCCAGCAGGGGGAGCAGCCCTTGGAGGACCCCGCCCAGCTGAAACAGCTGCTGGATCAGGCGATCCGCCGGCTGGCCTGGCTGATGGAGCACATCAACCTGACCAACTGCACCGCCGCCGTCAACGGCCGGACCCTGACTGCACTGATCGCCCAAAAGGATGCGCTGACCTTGCAGATCCAGCTCTACCGGGAGATCCTGCAAGAAGCCAGCCAGGCCAACTACCGTGCCCGGGGCACAGAGATCCGCATCCTGCCCACGATCCAGGTGGCAGATTGGCAGAGCCAGCTGGATGAGCTGTGCCGTCAGCTGCGGCTTTTGGACAATCTGCTGCAAAAAACCAACTGGGAGACCGACCTGCTGGAAGGCCCCCTGCAAAATCCCTGATCCTTTTGGCGGAGAAGGGGCTTTTGGTGTAGCGGCAGCAGGGCGAGTGTCCACGCGGCGACTGCGCAAGTCGCACATTAGCAGGTGCAGGAGCGCGCCTTTTTGCATCGTTATGCTCCAACGGCGTACAAACGCATCCTTTACTGCGCATTGTTACTACCAGGACATTGACTGCCGCCGTGAGGGCGGGCATGGGGCAACAGCCTTTCCGTAAAAAGCAAAAGGGCGTGACCGGTATGGTCACGCCCTTTTTGGTTTTAGCCGCTGTCCGATATTCAAGTAGAATGCGTGCTGCTTTGGATCTTTTTTACTGTATCCTGCCGAATCTCTTCCCGCAGCTGCGTCAGATACTTTGAAAAGGTGACCCTATCCTGTGCATAGGTCAGGTTCAGCGCAAATTCATTTTCAGACCAGGTAGAAAGATCCGAAAAATTGTGCTGGATCAAGGCTTCCAGGCCGTCGATGGCTTTATAGATCTTTGCTTCCAGCGTCTGTCTTGCTTCCATTTCCCGATACAGGTCCTGCATCTCCGTCCGAGCGGTCTCCGGCAGAGCATCCACCCAATTTTCCAGCAGAACGGCCTCGGTCTTTTCCTGCTCATTCGTTTTCAGGAAGGTGGGGATATCTCCGGTAAAACACTCCCCCAGGTCATGGAGGACGCACATCCGCATCACTTTATCCATGTCTGCTTCCGGAAATTCATCCTGCATAAAAAACGCCATCAGCGTCATCATCCAGCTGTGCTCTGCAACGCTCTCGTGCCGCCCCTGAGAGGTGTAACAGTGCCTTGTGGTATCTTTCAATCGTTCCGCCACGGTCAACGCATCTAGCAGCGCTCTTGGTTCCATACCGATCTCCTTTCTCTTCCCTGTTTTCAGGCTTTATTTTATCGTAGCATACCTCCACACAAAAAGCAATGACCGGCACAGCAGCCTTCGCTGTGCCGGTCATTGTATATCGTTTGATGCAGCGGGCCAAAGTCCCACTCAGCGCACCGTATCCTGGTGATGCAGCTCCGGCGCACCGCCCGCCAGCTGCTCCGCCGTCAGGGGAGCTGCCTCGGCAGGCTCGTTCAGACGCTCCCGCGCCACAGCCAGCATCAGTTTGATGCGGTTTTCCTGGTTGACCCGGGTAGCGCTGGGGTCGTAGTCGATGGGGGTGATATTGGCGCTGGGATACAGGGCACGGATCTTATTCACCATGCCTTTGCCCACGATATGATTGGGCAGGCAGCCAAATGGCTGGGCACAGACGATGTTGCTGTACCCGCCCTGCACCAGTTCGATCATTTCCGCAGTCAGCAGCCAGCCTTCGCCCATTTTAGCTCCCAGGGAGATGACCCCCTTAGGCTTTTCCACCAGCTCAGTAAAGGGACCGGGGGCATAGAATCCCACGTCCGTCTGCGCCTTGAGCATGGCACGCTCGATGCCGTCCAGCCAATGCAGCAGACGGTCCGAGCCCAGCTTCATCAGGTGCTTGCCGCCATACAGCACCCAGTCCTCGCCCTGGTTGAAGATGCAGTACTGCAAAAAGCCCAGCAGTCCCGGGAAGTTGACCTCGCAGCCCTGGCTTTCCAGAAAACGCTGGAGGTCGTTGTTCCCCAGGGGGCTGTATTTGACATAGATCTCGCCCACAACGCCTACCTTGACCTTGGGGACCCGTGTCACCGGCAGGGCGGCAAACTCTTTTGCCATGAGGGGGAATGTATGCTTCATCTCCCGGGCGGTAAAGCCCTTGCCTGCCAGCAGCACACGGCCCAGCCGCTCCACCCACAGGTCCACCAAGCGGTCGGCAGCGCCCGGCTCATTCTCATACGGGGCGGTCTGGTTGCGCAGGGCGCACAGCAGATCGCCATACAGTACGCAGGCCAGGGCACGGCGGATCAAGGGCAGCGTCATCTGGAAGCCGCTGTCCTTCTCCAGGCCGGAGAAGTTCAGGCTGGCCACCGGGATCTGCGGATACCCCGCCTTTACCAGTGCTTTGCGCAGCAGATGGATGTAGTTAGAGGCACGGCAGCCGCCGCCGGTCTGGGTGATCAGCAGGGCGGTATGTTCCAGGTCATATTTGCCGCTGTTCAGCGCATCCAGAAACTGGCCAATGACCAGCAGCGCCGGGTAGCAGGTGTCGTTGTGGACATATTTCAGGCCCAGCTGCGCCACGGCACTGCCGCAGTTGCCCAGCACCTCACAGTTATACCCCTCGTACTGCAGCGCGTACTGCAAAAGGCGGAACTGGGTCACCGCCATATTGGGGATAAGGATCTTGTGGGTCTTTTTCATCTCAGGGGTAAATTTAGGGTAATTATACTCCATGGGTATCATCCTCCCTTTCCCCTGCATGGGGAGCAGCTTCGTCCCGTTCATCCAAGGCAGCGAACAAACTGCGCAGCCGGATATTCACAGCGCCCAGGTTGGTGATCTCATCGATCTTCAGCTGGGTATACAGTTTGCCGCCCTCCTGCAGGATCTCGCGGGTCTCGTCGGTGGTGATCGCATCCACGCCACAGCCAAAAGACACCAGCTGTACCAGGTCCATATCCGGCTGGGTGGTGCAGTATTTAGCGGCAGCATACAGACGGCTGTGGTAGGTCCACTGGTTCAGCACGCTGGTACGGAATTTTTCCACCCGATCCGAGATGCTGTCCTCGGTGATCACCGCTGCGCCGTAACGGGTGATCAAACGGTCGATGCCGTGGTTGATCTCCGGGTCCACATGGTAGGGGCGGCCAGCCAGCACCAGGATGCGCTTGCCCTGGCGGCGGGCTTCGGCAATGATCTCAGCGCCCTTTGCCCGCACCTTGGCCTGATACTCCGCATGGGCGGCATAGGCAGCATCGGCGGCCGCCTTGACCTCCCGCTCTGTAATGCCGCCAAAGTATTTGGGCAGCACTTCCCGGGTCATTTTATGCACAAAGTCCTTCGGCCGGTGGATGCCCACATAATCACAGATGAACTTTTTGCCTTCCAGCTCCGGACAGTTGCCGCTGAGCACCTCCGGATAATAGGCCACCACCGGACAGTTATAGTGGTTATCCCCCAGGCCCTCGTCCAGGTTATAGGTCAGGCAGGGGTAGAAGATCGCATCCAGATGCATCTGGCTCAGCGCATGGATATGGCCGTGGCTGAGTTTTGCAGGGAAACAGGCGGTATCACTGGGGATCGTGGCCTGACCTGCCAGATACAAGCCTCGGCTGGACACCGGGCTGGTATGCACGGCAAAGCCCAGCTTTGTCCAGAACGCATGCCAGAACGGCAGCAGCTCGTAGAAATTCAGGCACATTGGGATGCCGATGGAGCCCCGGCTGCCGGGTATAGGCCGGTAGCTGGCCAGCAGCTCCTGCTTATAGGCATACAGATTCAGGCTGTCGTCCTCCCCTTTGCCGGTCACAGGCTTATCACACCGGTTGCCGGAGACGAAACGCCGCCCATCTGCAAAGGTATTGATGGTGAGCTGACAATGGTTGCCGCAGCCGCCGCACTTGACGCTGGCCACCTTTTGATCGAATTTTTCCAGCTCCTCCAGGCCCATCACGCCGGAAGCGGTGCGGTTGCTGGCTGCACTTTGCCGCATACCATACAAGGCAGCGCCATACGCCCCCATCAGACCTGCAATGTCCGGGCGGATGACCTCCACCCCCATCTCCTTTTCAAAGGCACGGAGGACCGCCTCATTATAAAATGTACCGCCCTGCACCACGATCTTTCGGCCCAGCTCCTCGGGGCTGGACGCACGGATCACTTTATAGAGCGCATTTTTGACCACACTGATGGACAGACCCGCCGAGATATTCTCCAGGCTGGCGCCGTCTTTCTGTGCCTGCTTGACCGAACTGTTCATAAACACCGTGCAGCGGCTGCCCAGATCGACCGGACGATCTGCAAACAAGCCCAGGGCAGCAAACTCCTTGACGTCATAGCCCAGTGCCTGGGCAAAGGTCTGCAAAAAGCTGCCGCAGCCGGAGGAGCAAGCCTCGTTCAAAAAGATATTGCTGATGGCGCCATCCTCGATCTTGAAGCACTTCATATCCTGGCCGCCGATGTCGATGATAAAGTCTACATCCGGCATAAAATACTTTGCCGCTGTAAAGTGGGCCACCGTTTCCACCAGACCATAATCACAGCGGAACGCATTTTTTACCAGATCCTCGCCGTAGCCCGTTGTAGTAACACTGACCACCTGCAGGCCGGGGTGCCCCTTGTAGAGCTTGAGCAGCTGCTCCCGGATCAGGGGCAGCGGATTGCCCAGGTTGGGCTGGTAGTTGGTGTACAGGATCCGTTTCTGACTGTCCACCACCACCAGTTTGACGGTCGTGGACCCGGAGTCGATGCCGATATGCACCGGCCCGCACTGTGCAGCAAAGGGCACATGGGGCACGCTGTGGGACAGATGCCGGGCGTGGAACGCCTCATATTCTTCTTTATTGGCAAACAGCGGGGGCTCGCTGGCATAGGTAGCTGTAGCAGCATACTGATCCAGTGCCTTAGCTACGTCGGCCAGGCAGAACTCCTGGTCTGCATAAAGGGCAGCGCCCAAGGAAACATACAGCAGGCTGTTTTCCGGGCACAACCCGGTGACACCCAGCGCCTCATCAAAGCTCTTGCGCAGCACCGAGCTGAAGGTGAGCGGACCGCCCAGATAGAGCACATTGCCCCGGATGGGACGGCCCTGGGCAAGCCCTGCAATGGTCTGGTTGACCACCGCCTTGTAAATACTGGCTGCAATATCCTCTGTGCGGGCACCCTGGTTGATCAGGGGCTGTACGTCACTTTTTGCGAACACACCGCAGCGGGAAGCAATGGTGTAGGTGCGCTGCGCCTGTTCTGCGGCGGTGTTCATCTCCTGGGCAGACATCTTGAGCAAGGTGGCCATCTGGTCGATGAAAGCACCGGTGCCGCCGGCACAGCTGCCGTTCATCCGCACCTCGGTTCCCCCTGTAAGGAAAAGGATCTTGGCGTCCTCGCCGCCCAGCTCAATGACGCAATCCGTCCCCGGCTGGAAGCGCTTGACCGCCACCCGGGTAGAGAATACTTCCTGCACAAAAGGTACGCCGCAGCTATCTGCCAGACCCATGCCTGCTGAACCGGAAATGCTCAGCAGCGCCTTTTCTCCATGGAGATACTGCTCATCTACCCGGCGCAGAAGCTCCTGCGCTTTCTCCAGGATATGGCTGTAATGCCGTTCATAGGTCGAATATACCAGCACCTCGTGCTCATCCAGCACCACACATTTAATCGTGGTGCTGCCGATATCAAGACCAACTCTCACACTTGTTTCCTCCTCAAAGGACCGATTGGGCCGCCCCTGCCAGTGCCCGGCAGCGCCTCCCGCGGCAAAGAAAATTAATTTGTTAACGACGTATCCTGCCTGCCGCATTCGTTCCCCATTATAATCCAAAAATACACTTCATTCAATGTTCTGTCCCTATTTTACACGGAAAAAACAGGTTTTTCCCCTCGGATAGATAAACATTTTGTTAATTTTACGTTCTCCGACCATCATCAATGGGGTTTTGATGCAAAGATTCTTTACTAACAGTAGGATTTCCGTCTCAAAACAGCAAAACAGGCGGCGGGGACACGCCCCACCGCCTGTTCTGTGTGTTCTTGTGTGATCATAAAAGTTTCCGGTCCTGTTCCTCCAGCAGCAGAAGCTCCTGCCGCACTCTTTGGGCCATCTGATACCGGCATTGTTCCAACACTTGCGGCGCCGGCTCTGCCAGCCAGATAGTGCCGCCTTCCCCAAGTGCTTTCTCGCCGGGAATACGAACGATCGCCTGCGTTCCCTGGTGAAGGCGGGGTGCAAGTTCCAGCTCCCAGCCCAGCTGGGTGCAGTACGCCTGGCAGAGCAGCAGCCCCGCCCCAGCTCCGCCTAAAAAGCAGCGGCGGTTCTGCAGCGGATCTCCCCCTGCACTGGGCAGACCGCATCCGTTATCTTCGACCCGCAGCTGCCAGCCCTCTCCATCGGAGCACAGGAAAAGCTCTACCCTGCCCCCGGATCTGCAGGCCCGAAGCGCATTGGAAAGCAGCTGCAGGCAGATCTCCTCTGCCCGCGCCCAGTCTCCCAGAGTCATGCAAGGGTGTGTGGGATACTCCACCCGCAGCTCTACCCCCAAACTCTGCTGGATCTGCTCTGCCTGCGCCTGGATGCTTTGCACCAGGGTGCATAGCTCCAGCCCGCGCAGATCCATCTGAGGGGGCTGAGAGATGCAGTCCAGCAGGGCCATCATCTCCCCCAGTGCCCCCTCCAGCTGAGAGACCGCCGTTTGCAGATCAGCCAGTGCGTCCAGGCTTTGCTGATCCTTCCAATGTTTGCGCAGATGATCCTCCAGATACTCCCGGTTCTGGGTAATCAGATCCAGGGCATGGAAGCATACTGTTTTGAACCCCTCCCGGGGGAACTCGTCCAGCTGCAGCCAGTCCTGCTGGTGCACTTCTCTCATATTTGCCCTGCCTCCTTTTTTCATTTTCACCCGCCCCCCGCTTGCCTGCAAAAGGACGTGTCCTGCGCTCTGTGAAGGGGCGCTATGCCTGTGACACTGACTTCTTCGGCCGGGTATGTACCAGAAGCACCCGGCGCAGCCCATAGATCAGTTTGCCGGTGGTCGGGCGTCCGTCTCCCAAACCGCACTCCCGCTTGAACCTCTGCCAAGCCGGCGGACACTGTTCTTCCAGCTGATCGATGAGACGGCGGATGCCGCTGTCCACCGCCGCTACCGATACCTGATACTGCTGCGCCACCTGCTCCAGCAGCTGTTTGCGCAGTGCCAGGTGCTCCTTGCTGCCGCAGGCGATCTGCAAAGCTGCCGCCAGATACCGGCAGCGAATGTCCTGATCCTCCAAGCCCCAAGCAGCAAAGAGCTTTCGGCAGCCGTCCTCTAAGATACGCGGTACGGTGCCGCCATATAGTCGCTCTATCTCCCGGCAGAAGTGTTTCAGCTCCATCTGCCTTATCATATAATAACTATCATCCCGTTGCAAGCAGTTTGAAGAAATTGTATGGCAGTTTTTTATGCCCGACAGCAATAGCAACGGCTTATGATCCAACTGCCGCATCTGTTGGATAAACTGCCCTTCGTCCATATCTTCCAGCTGGCTGCTCAGCACCACCACATCATAGCTGCCGTGGCGGCGCAGCTCATCCAGCAACGCCCAGCCTCTTTGATAACAATCGCATGCCAAGGGCACGTCCTGGTCCTCCAGATAGCGCTTCTGCACCCGGAGTTCCCGCACATCATAGCTGGCCAGAGCCACGCGCACCGGTTCCAGATTTTGATCAAACTTCACAGGACATCCTGCACTTCCCCCAGCACTTTGCAGGAGATGGCCTCAGACACCACGTCTCGCCACACCTCTGGCTGGACTGCATTTTCGTACAGATACCGCAGCAGGCCATAGCACTCCTCCGGCTCTGCCAGTACACGCATACTATCCATCAAACGATGACAGCCCGTGCGGCATAAAGTCAGCCAGCACTCCCCCGGCCCCGCAGGGTCCATTGAGTACACAAGCGTGTAGCTTGGCTGCAGCCCCTGGATATAAGAGAACTGCTTGGTCATGGGGCGATAAATAGTTTCCATGATAGATCCTCCCAATCTTGCACCAGGGCAAAACCCCAGCGATCAATTGGCCCCCTGCCCGGCGTATTTCACACCTTGCAGGCGGTCACTCAAAGCAAATGTATCCTTGGATACTATTGTACGGACGTTGCGTCCTTGTTTCAACCGTAAAATTGCGTCAAAATGTGTCGCATCGACGCACAAAAGCGCTTTTGTGACATTTTTGCGAATCTTCGATATTTTTTGTTTGTGTGAAATTTTTATGCACCCCAAAATATAGTTGAAAATAACCATTCTCCGGTATTCCTCCCTTTTTTCAGTTATTCCGCTGGGCATGACCGCTCTTGCCCCTATTTTCTTAAAAGTATCACACTGTGTTTTTGCTGTTTGGAGGGGTTTACCATTGAATGGAGGCTGCCACATCCCACATATCCCCTTTCTCTTTTCAGCGGCAGATTTCTGCTCTCTGCACTTGTCACCCCCCCAATTTATGGTATAATAGCAATATATCCTTTTGCTCCATTTATCATCTGAACCCATTTGAGGCTCTGCGATGGAACACACGACTTTACGGCGGCGTGAGCGCCTCCTTTTTAGAATGGATCTTTATCCTCCTGTCTTTTATATTGTATCTGCACAGCAGATGCACTTGTTTTTTGCGGCCTTTTCATGCCCTGCGTCAGCCTGTCCTTAGGACAGTGCGGCGCAGGGCTTTTTTTGTTTTTGAGATGAGGTATTTTTGATGGACTTGCCGAAACGCGACGGCGTGAACGACCGTTATTATCTGATCCACAAACCCGATACCGACCCGGAAGTGCTCAGGCACGCAGATCAGTGCATTCAGGATGTGCTGAACGGCACCGCCCGTGAAAATCACTCCGCCTACCCAACCGTGGTGCGAAACCACAACGGAACGCCCTTTCTGCCCAGTCAGCTGCTGGAACGATATCTGTCCCGGCTGCCTTTAAAGGATTCCCCCTATGCAGAAGCGGTTACATTCTGCGACGCCCTGCGTCGGCTGGCGGGCTGGGAAGAGATCCGTTATCAGTTGGAGCAGTACATAGAAAAGCAGGTGCAGGAGCGCTGCTTCCTTGTGGGAGAGCGGGAAGATGGCTTTACCGTCTTTCCACCCTGCACGGTGCTGCCGGAATTGCGAGCGGAGGATGTGGACGAAGGTCTGCTGCGCTTTGCCTGCTATGTGGCGGTCTGCCATACCGTGTACGGGCAGAGTTTTGAATCCCTCACCACCGAACACATCCTCGGCCTGGTTTCCCAGCTTCGCCCGGATCTGGTAAAGCAGCTGAAAACAGCCGGCAGCGGCAAATTGCCAAAGGACATCCAGCGGCGTAAGACGGAGCATTTCACCGCATCGGCCAATGATGCCTTTGCTATCATCCGAATCACCGCCAGGGACTCCACCGAGGAGTGCTATGCTGAAATCCTGGACTACCTGTGTGCGGTGCTTTCTCAGGAGGAATTTCCCCGCAGTTACTCGGTGGAGTTCCGTGGGAAGGAAAAACTCTATCTGCCCATCCCCGGCTTGCCCAAAAAGGGAGTCCACCAGCTCTTTGCCTGCGCTGTGCAGTATCCCAGTCTGCATCCAGCTATGGAGCGATATGCTCGTCTGGCTATGCGGGAGTTTGAGTGGTACCAAAACCTCGCGGATGAAGCCTGTGCAATGCCCGGCACCTTTGCTGTGTTCGCCCTGGGACTGGAGGGAGAACGATGGGCACCGCTGGTGACGGAGTATCTGGATCTCTGCGACGACGAGCACTCCTCCCTGCAAGGGAAATTCCTTCATGCCTTGATCCGAAAGTTTGGGTTCCAACCATGGACGCTGGGGGTATTGGTGCGGGGCGCATTATCTATGCAGTGGCTGGAGCCTGCCAGAGAATTCCGCAGCCTGATAGCCAATGGGGAAAGCCTGGATGCACTGCTGGCAGTCAAACGCCGCTTTTCCGCTTATCTCCTGCCGGAAGAAAACAAAGACCCGAAATTCCGTGCCATCGCTTGGCAGAGCCTGCTCTGGGCCATCTGGGGAAAGAATTCCGAAAATGGTGGTAGCAAGGTCATCAAGACAGCACCGAAGGAACTGAAAGAGAAATATCAGCAGGTATTTGCGTAAGGAGGGCTCTGTATGTGCGAGCACTGCCGAAACATTCAAACATGGAGAAAATTTGACGCCCCAAAGGACTATCTGGCCTGTATTGCTTACATTCAGCAGTTGGTGTCGGAGGGGGAATTTGAACTGATGCAAGAGGAATCCACCTGCCCGCTGGAGAAGGTAAAGACAGAGGATGGCTGGGCGGATGAGATTATGGCCCACATGATCCGGTGCAAGCACTGTGGTCAGATCTTCACCTGTGTGGTCAACACCTGGCGAGGCAGCGGACACTTCAAAAAAGGCAACGGATGACACAGAAAAGGCGGTGAAACGATGAATCAGACAGAAGAAACAAAACTGCTGGAGCAGATTGAGAAGTGGAATGATGCGGACGAGTTCTCACGATGTATTGAGGCCATCGAGGCTATCCCGGAACAGGAGCGGGGCTATTTGCTGACCGTCAAGCTGAGTCGGGCTTACAGCAATCTGGCGGCTCTGGGAGATCATGGAGAGCATGGGACCGACGGTGAAGTGGACGGGGATCTCATCCGACACGCCATTGAGCTGCTGGAGTCCGTCCGCACCCAGGGTGAGAACGATCCCTACTGGAACGCCCGGATGGGCTACTCCTGCCTGATGGCATACGGCTCCGCAACCACCGCTTATGAATACGCAAAATGCTGGCTGTCCCTGGCCCCGGATGACCCGGATGCCCAAGAGCTGGTGCGGGATTGTGAGAAATATCTGGAGGAGGAAAATTCCTTGGAACTGGATTGGAAAGAGCGGGAGGAGATCATCCGGTGGGAGACCATCCCCCCTGCCGACGATGACATCCTCGGCCATGTGAAAGTACATATCGACCAGTATTTCGGTGTCTATACCCAACTCCTCACGGACGACAGCGATCCGGATCACCCTCTGGAGATCGCCGTCATCCTGCCTCGACCGGAACATGACTACTACACCCTGGTCACTGTGGGCCTGAGCCGGCATCGGATGGATTTCTCGGAGGAGCGTCGGGAGGAAAAACTGGAACGGGCGGAGCTACTCATCAATCTGCCCCGAGACTGGAAGCTGACAAAGGCGGACTGCCGGGAGGAGCGGTGGAGCTGGCCCATCCGGATGATGCTGGCCACCGCCCACTTCGCCATGGAGGACCCGGAGGTAGGGCTGGAATCCAGGACTACACTGGATGAGGGTGAGGATGGCATCCCCTTCGCGGAGAACATGGAGCTGTGGGGTGAGATCCTGCTCTGTCCCGGTGTGTTTGGGACGGACTCCTTTTTCTGCCGCCTACCGGACGGGGACGAAGTCAACTTCTATCAGGTGATTCCCCTCTATCGGGAGGAGATCCAATACAAGTTGGAGCACGGCTCGGACGCCCTGCTGGACCTCTGCCCGGACGAGAGCTTGGAGATCATCAATCCGCACCGGCTCAATGTGGTCACAGACCGGGAGAAAATCAGCTACGACCCGGCGGAGATGGACAACGCCGCAGAGCAGATCAAGAAGATCCGGGCGCTTCACCTGCCAGTGGACGAATTGGACGCCTGCAATCTGATGGCTTTCTTCCTGGGCTGGGCTATGAAGCGGGGTCAGATGAGTAACCCGTTCATCTCCCGGTATCGGGAGATAGTGGAGGCAGTCCAGTCCGGAAAGGGGCCTGATCTTCGGGTGTTCATCCTGGACAATCTGGATGGGAAATTGTCTACTCAGTCCTTTGACCGGAGAGGCTCCGGTTTTGCCCAGTGGTACGCCCAGGACAACCGATCCAACCCCTATGTCTACCGCCGGGACTGCCGGAATATCGTCTTGGCTGGGCTCAAAGACCGCGTCTGGAACAGTATTGCGGAAAAAGAAGCGGCCTACCTGCTCCTGCCATATACCGAAAAAAGCCGCCAGCGTGTGGAGCACCTGCTGGATGAGCGGTTTCAGCAGTATCTGGAAGCGGAATTTGTAGATGACCCCGAGGAGCGGGTGGCACGGGCAGCGGAAGGAAAACCGGCTGTCATTCCTGACTGGGACGGTCCCCTGTTCTGCTATGCTTCCGACCGCGTCGCCCAGGATGGGTGTAAGGTGCAGATCATGGACCGGCTGTTCCCCGAGCGTGAGGATATGGGTTGGGAGAGCGGTTGGGCCTTCTACTCTGGGGACGAGGGCGATGTGTACGGTGAAGGGGATGAATACTATGAGTCGCACTGCGGCTTCTATGATATTCGGGACATCTGCCGCATCGATCCAGACATTATCCCGCTCCTGAACCTGCCCTATGGTACCATGCAGATGCGCGGAGAAGATGGAGCGTGGTATGAGGTGATACGCGACGACGAAGGCGAGGAGGAAGTAGAATGAACAGCCAACAGATCACAGCATTTTTGCAAGAGCATTGGTACATTGCCTCGGTGCTCATCGGGGTCGTGATTTTAATTGGAGCGATCCGCAACTGGAACTGGCTCTGCGACCCCACTGGTACGCGGGATGCCCACCGCCACAGCAGAGGATACCGGCGTGTGGTTTTCTTTCTGTTGGGTGTCCTCCTGATTGTGGTGAGTATCTGGGGATTTGTGCTGAAATTGAAATAGGAGGAGCAATCCCATGACCCAAGAAGAACAGATCCGACTCTATCGGCTGATGGAAAAACTCAACTGGTTTTTCCACCAAGAGATGCACTACCTGAATAGAGATATTGCGGAAAAGACCGC
>Tim_p2__coassemble_569_pt1 | contig 19575 bp, 20 predicted proteins | sample Tim_p2__metabat2_low_PE_019 | metagenome-assembled genome bin Tim_p2
TGCCAAGGGCTCTCCCCTCGGGAGAGCTGGCGAACGGAGTGAGCCTGAGAGGGTTCGTACTGGAGTAACCCTCTCCGTCACGGCTAACGCCGTGCCACCTCCCCCGAAGGTGGAGGCCTTGGCAAAGAGGGCAAGTTTCGTCCTCACCCGTCAACGGCAGGAAGAAACCAGCCTATAACCGGCAAACTTTCCGCCCTTGCCAAAGGCTCTCCCCTCGGGAGAGCTGGCGAACGGAGTGAGCCTGAGAGGGTTCCCCCCAAAGCACCTCACAGCCCCAGCTGCACTGCTGCGTCCTCCCCCAGCAAAAGGGTCCAGCCCTCCGGCGGCAGACCCGGCGGACAAAAAGCGGCCAGCGGCCTTGGCAGCTGCCAGGCACGCCCCCGGACCGTGCGGGTCAGTTTTTGTGCAGGAACTGCGGGCAGCAGCCCGCGCCCCGCTACGGTGTGGCAGGGCAGCAGCCGAACCCCCAGCCCCGGCGGAGGTGGCGTCCCCCGGTCAAAATAGTCTGCCAGCCACTCCGATAAGGCCGCAGGCAGCTGACCGCATACCGACTCATACCGCAGCAGCACCACCGTCCGCCCGGATAAGGGGTCCATGACCTGAAACCCTGTGTCGTACAGCGCCTGCACCGGAAACACAGCCCCCTCCAGTTCCAGATCCGCTGCGAACAATGCAGGCTTTGCCCGGCCCAGGCAGTACAGTGCCCCCCGCAGCGCCAGATAGACCCCTGCACACAAAACCAGCAGCAGCCCCGGTGATACCGGCAGATACAGCTGCATATTGTGGCTCTCTGCCCCCCATGGCAGCAGCAGCACCCCCGTCAGCAGCAGATTGCACAGCAAAAACCACCCCAGCAGCCGCACAAAGGGCCGAAGCCCCGGCCACCCATAGGCCAGCGCTACCGCAGCCGCACCTGTTCCGCCCTGGTAGAGCAGCGCTGCCAGCGGCGGCCACCGGGGCATCAGCATCGCCAGAGAAGCCAGCGCCCCCCATGCAGCCCCCGCCAGCAGCCGCACAGGGGTGCAGCTGCGCCCGCAGACAAGGCCGCTGCACAGCAAAAACAGTGCAGCGGCAACAAAGTTCACGAGCAGAAGCTCATCCAGGTACAGGACAGTTTTCATGCCAGCCCCCCATTGCCCCGGAAACCACCGGGGAAGAAAAGTTTTTTCACCCTTACAGCCTACTCTTCCCCACCGCTGAAAGCTGTCAAAGCAGAAAAACCCCATTTTTTTGCCCCGCAAGGGGGATATGCCCCCTTTTTTTTGCAAAAAAGTATTGCCAAAACGCCTTTTATACGCTATAATATCATTGGCCGTGGTTACGGCAGTTTTGCACCAAGAATTCCCGGCGCAGCCCCCACACTGGTGCACAACGAAATGCTTTTGAAAAATATATGCCTCTTTAGCTCAGTCGGTTAGAGCACCTGACTGTTAATCAGGGTGTCGCCTGTTCGAGTCAGGCAAGAGGCGCCATTATCAAAACGGCGGGCTACATTTTTAGCCTCGCCGTTTTTTCATTGCGCAATCGCCAAGCTTTTTCACAGTTTTTTCAAATTTTTTGTACAAGTTAAAAAACTCCTCTTGAAGAAGCTGTCGCATTGTGGTATACTGCACCTAAGCTTCAAGCTTTTGCCCATTTGCGGGCAGCCTGCAAGCCATTCTACTTCGATCAAAGGTTAGGCGCTCCCTTCTTTTGATAAGCAGCTGGCCTCTGCTTTGCTCCGTACCATTACAGGGCGGGGCAAAGCAGAGGACTATGCGGCTGTTTGGGCAGCAACTGATTTTGATATTTTTCTTCGTCAAGCCGCTGGCGGCGTGGCCCCGCAGCTGTACAGAATACACCTTTGGCATGGTTTTCCGCTTGAGATGCTCTGTGGGCTGTGGTACAATACCGCTGGAGTTTGAATATAACTTGGAAAGAGGCTCCCGGCTCCCTTGGTTCGGGCAGGGCCTCCTGTAAAGGAACCAACATCTATGCGCTACACCTACGTCCGGCAGCATGACACAACAGACTGTGCAGCCGCCTGTCTCGCAATGGTGTGCCTCCATTACAAAAAAGAGATCACCATCACCCGCCTGCGGGATATGATGGGGACCGACCTAAAAGGCACAAACTTGATCGGCCTGCAAAAGGCAGCCAACGAGCTAGGCTTTACAACCGCAGCTGTTCGCGTAGACCGAGAGAACTTTCTCAGTGATTTCTCACTCCCCTGCATTGCGCAGGTCATCAACGACCGGGGTATGGGTCACTTCGTGGTGGTGTTTAAAAAGACCACCATCAAGGACGACGATACCCGCCGCAAGCATATCCTTACGGAGAACGAGAAAAAACAGGATGATCCCAAGTATAAGTCCCGGGATTATGTCGTCATCGGCGACCCCGCTACCGAGCTGAAAAAGATCACCCTGGACGAGTTCTATAAGAACTTCACCGGCGTTTTGCTGCTGCTGAACCCCACCACGGAGTTCAAGGGCGGCAAGGTAGCCAAAGGCGGCATGGTCAAGCGGTATTTAGACCTGCTTCTGCCGCAGAAAAAGCTGTTCGGCTTCGCGATCCTCGGATCGGTGCTGCTGACCATTTTGGGCATAGCGTCCTCCATGTTCAATAAGATATTGATGGACGAAGTGCTGCCCTACGGGCTGAAAAGCCTGCTGATCACCTTGATATTAGTGTTCAGCATGGTAAACATCACAAGCACGCTGATCGGCTATGTACGGCAATGGATCCTGATCCATCTGTCCATTAAGATCGACATTCCCCTGATGCTGGGTTACTTCGGGCACGTTTATAAACTGCCCATGAAGTTCTTCGCCACCCGGAAAACGGGCGAGATCACCACCCGTTATTCCGACGCCAACACCATCAAATCTGTCTTTACCAGCATTGCGCTGAGCCTTGTGATGGATATCGTGATGGCAGTGGCCACCGGCATCGTTCTGTTCCGGATGAATGCCACCCTCTTCTCCATCTCTTTGTTTATGACCCTGGTCAGCATCCTGTTGGTGCTGGTTTACCTGCGGCCCTACAAAAAGCTGAATGAAGAGACCATGCAGCAGTCCGCTGTCCTCAACAGCCAGATGATCGAGAGCCTGCGCGGCATCGAGACCATCAAATGCAACGCCAACGAGGATACCGAGCTGGAAAATCTGGAGCGGGAATATATCAAGAGCCTGAAGATCAGCCTGCGGGGCAGCCGTTTGAGCACCTCCCAGTCTTTGATCTCCTCGCTGATCGGCACCGGATTCCAGATGCTGACTACCTTTGTGGGTATCTCTCAGGTACTGGATGGTCAGATGACCTTGGGTGCTTTCATGGCGTTCTCCACCTTGTCCGGCTATTTCACCTCTCCGGTGAGCGAGCTGGTAGGGATGCAGACCTCCTTGCAGGAGGCTTCTATCTCGATGAAGCGTCTGACCGAGATCCTGGACTACGAGTCCGAGGACGAGGGCGACGAGAACCGCACCGAGATGGAGAAGATCGACGGCGACATCGAATTCAAGGATGTCACCTTCCGCTATGGCAACCGTGCTCCTGCGCTGGACCACGTTTCCTTCACGATCCCCAAGGGGAAGAAGGTTGCGCTGGTAGGCAGCAGCGGCAGCGGCAAATCCACCATCACCAAGCTCCTGCTCAAGTATTATGAGCCGGAGGACGGCGAGATCACTGTGGACGGCGTGAGTCTGAAGGAGTATACCAACGACTCGGTCCGGCGTGCAGTGTCCTATGTCCCCCAGAACGTGGAGCTGTTCAGCAAAACCATCTTTGATAACATCCGTGTGTCCCGCATGAGCGCCACTTTGGAGGAAGTAAAGGCAGCTGCCAAAAAGGCCGATGCCCATGACTTTATCCGTCGGCTGCCCTTGCAGTACCACACCTACCTGGAGGAAGCCGGCAACGGCCTGTCCGGTGGTGAGAAGCAGCGCATTGCGCTGGCACGGGCTTTCTTGAAGGATTCTAACCTGTACATCCTGGATGAATCCACAAGTAACCTGGACTTTGCCACAGAAAATGTCATTTTTGACATGATCTACAACCAACTTGCAGATCGTTCTATGTTAATTGTGGCTCACCGCTTGTCTACCATCCGAGATTGTGATATTATATTAGTGATGGATAAGGGCAAGATCGTGGAGCGCGGTACGCATGACGAGCTGCTGGCAAAGGGCGGCCGTTATTCTGAGCTGTGGAATATGCAGCAAGGCATTTTCCGCCACAAGGAACACGAGGCCCCGGTCGATGTCCAGCCTGTTATTGAAGAGGATGAGGACGACGGCGAGTCGATCACCTATTAAGATGCAACCAGGTGCAAGCCTGGTTACATAAAAGACGAACAAACAGCCGCTTATCTGTTTGGGAGTTGATTTTTTCAATCATTCATTTGAAGGGAGTAATTCATTATGATGATGCCTGCAAACTACTCTGCTATCGCAGAGAACGAGATGACCTACGTCGTCGGTGGCGCTAGCCTGCTGGAGGGCCTGCAGAAGCTGGGCCAGAACACCTGGACCATTATCGGCAACACCTACGTCAGCAAGCTGGTCAATGCCACCCTGAACACCATGTTCAGCGGCAACTATCAGTTTGGCAACGTTTGGAACACCCTGGGCGGTGTTGTGACCGGCAATGGCAAGTACGATTTCCTGAACAGCGCACTGCAGGTCGTGGGCCTGGGCGCTGCTACCCATCAGCTGGCTACCACCGATGTGCAGAACTACACCTCTAAGAATGTTGTTACATTCCAGGTTAAGTAATTCGCACTCATTTGTTCTATTCACTATGGTCTAAGCCCGGAGCTTCCGGGTTTTAGATAAATAATTTTTCGATGAAACATATCGAAGGGAGTAATTTATTATGATGATGCCTGCAAACTATTCTGCTATCGCAGAGACCGAGCTGACCTACGTTGTTGGTGGTGACAGCCTGTTCCCCGTCTTCAACCCCCTGTCCACCCTGTTCACCAACGTTGTGAACATCATCGGCAACACCTTCGTTCCGAAGCTGGTCAACGCTACCATTGGCAAGGCTTTCGGTGGTGATTACAAGTTCGGCTCCATCTTCCAGGGCATCGGTGATACCATCACCGGTCGTTACGACAAGTTCGCTGGTGAGGGTGTTGCTGAGGCGAACCGTAGCGTCTTCAACGGCGTGCTGAATGCTGGCGCTGCTGTTGCTGGCGGCATGGCTGCTGTTGCCCAGCTGATGAACAACGATGTCAAGGTCTTCACCAAGGAGGTCCTGTTCGGCGTCGAGGGCACGAAGCTCAACTAATCTCAGATCTTACATCTGAAACAAGATGAAGCATAGTTCTCTCCCCCCTTGGGGGGAGGGATGACAATGCCTCGTTGTGGTGTGCCAGGAGGCGTATGCCTTCTGGCACACCTTCTTTTTTGTGAAAATTTTTTGGATATCCTGTTATGTGAGTAATAGGTGATCGTAAGTGGAGAAGACCCTCTCCGTCAGCGCCTAATGGCGCTGCCACCTCTCCCGAAGGGCGAGGCTCTGGCGAAGACGGGAGGTATCGCCCTCACCAGCTGACCGGTAAAGTATAAACTTTACGCCCTTGCCAAGGGCTCTCCCCTCGGGAGAGCTGGCGAACGAAGTGAGCCTGAGAGGGTTCGTCCCTGTAAGAAACCCTCTCCGTCATCGCCTCCGGCGATGCCACCTCCCCCGAGAGGGGGAGGCTCTGGCGAAGGCGGAAGGTATCGCCCCCACCAGCTGACTGGTATAAAGCAGAAACTTCACGCCCTTGCCAAGGGCTTCCCCCGAGTGGAAAGACTTCCCCCGGCCGGGGGAAGATGTCGCCGACAGGCGACAAAAAGGGGAACAGCTGGCGCGAAGCGACTGAGAGGGTTCGTCCCCAATATGAGAGGAAGGTGTCCTCTTATGAAATCGGATATTGTTCCCAAAAAGCTCTCCATGCTGCCTCGTGCACGGGAGCTGCGGCGTAACATGACCCCCCAGGAGCACAAATTGTGGTTTGGCTTTCTTCGAGATTATCCGGTAAAGTTCTACAAACAGCGCATCATCGAGTGCTTTATTGTAGACTTCTACTGCTCCAAGGCACAGCTGGTGATTGAAGTAGACGGCGGGCAGCACTACACCGAACAAGGCGAGCAATACGATGCCGAGCGGACCAACATTCTGCGCAAATACCGTTTACAGGTGCTGCGATTCCCCAACAACGCTGTGGACAAGAACTTTGAGGGTGTATGTCAAGTGATCCATCAAACCGTCCAAGAGCGCCTTGGGGTGAATCCAGATGATCTGTGGGAGGAAGAATAGATACACGGACCCTCTCCGTCACGGCTAACGCCGTGCCACCTCTCCCGAAGGGCGAGGCTCTGGCGAAAATGGAAGGTATCGCCCTCACCAACTGACCGGTATAAAGCAGAAACTTTACGCCCTTGCCAAAGGCTCTCCCCTCGGGAGAGCTGGCGAACAAAGTGAGCCTGAGAGGGTTGAGAGTAACCCTCTCCGTCATCGCCTCCGGCGATGCCACCTCCCCCGAGAGGGGGAGGCTCTGGCGAAGGCGGAAGGTATCGCCCTCACCAGCTGACCGGTATAAAGCAGAAACTTCACGCCCTTGCCAAGGGCTCTCCCCTCGGGAGAGCTGGCGAACAAAGTGAGCCTGAGAGGGTTCGTACTCCCCTCTCCCCTTACGATTGCCTATTACCCACCCCGTAAAAACGGGGGGCAAAATTTTAAGAAATACAGGTGATTGATTATGAACGCGATCCAAATCAGCGACAACAAGACCCTCAAGCTTACCAACGTGCTGTCCCGCACCTTTACTGCCGAGGAGATGGGCAACGCCATGCTGATCCTGACTCAGATGGACAACTTTATCAAGAGCCACGGCGCACAGCCCATTGGCCCGCTGATCCAGCATGTTGAGGTGAGCGGCGGCGCAAACCCCACGGCTACTTTCCGCTTTTTGCGGCAGGCTTCGGACTTTATCCCCCGCATGGACCCGGAGTACCACATGGACGCCGTGCTGCGTGTGCGCAACTGCCTGTACGCTCACTACACCGGCCCCATGGCCAAGAGCCAGCTGGCCAGCCAGAAGCTGTCCATCCACGCTTTTGAGAATGATATCGAGCTGCGGAACAGCGTCTACACCATCTATGTCAACCAGGATGAGGACGATGCCGTAGTGGATGTGTTTATGGAGACCTGCTGAACACTATGAATATGACCGTGCAAAACCTGTACGACCTGCAGGACCGCCGCATCATGATGGAAAAAAAGCTGCCTCCCTACGGCTATGCACTGCTGCTGGCTGTGGCCGGGCTGATGGCTTTTTTGGTGGTATGGTCCATCAAGACGCCCCGTGTCTATGTAAGCCAATCCACCGGCGTTGTACAGGCTAAAAACAAGACCTTTATCATGTCCAGCTACTCCGGTTCCATTACCGAGCTGAACATCTCTGAGGGCAGCTATGTCAACGAAGGTGACCTGGTGGCCCATATCAAGAGCACCGACCTGGATATGCAGCAGTCCAATCTGGAAAGCCAGCTGGAGATCTACCGTACCCAGCTGGCGCAGTACGAGAAGCTGCGCCGTTCCATCCAGGACAACACCAACTATTTCAGCGAGACCAGCGCCGAGGACCAGCCCTACTACTACCAGTACGAGGCCTATAAGCGCCAGGTCGAGCAAAAGACCTTTGATGCCTCCATCTACCAGTCTGCGGGCTACACCGATGCCCAGATCCAGAGCATGATGGAGCAGAGCCAGAGCGAGATCGAGAGCCTGTACTACACCACCATGCAGAGCGTGTCGCAAAGCATCACCAATGCACAGAGCACCATTGATAATCTGCAGGCTCAGATCAACGCCCTGAACACCGGCGCAAACGATTACTATATCTATGCGCCCACCTCCGGCATCATCCATATGGACACCCCCTATAAGGAGGGCATGGTGCTGAGCGCAGGCACCCCGCTGGCTACTGTGGCCAGCGCCAACGATGAGCTGGAAGTGGTGGCCTACGTCAGCCTGAACGACCGCCCCCTGCTGCACGTGGATGATCCCTGCAAGCTGGCCATTGCCGGCCTGTCGGAGTACTCCTACGGCACCATTACCGGCAAGGTGGTTTCCATTGACAGCGACGTGACCGCCAGCGCCAACGGCTCCTATTACAAGATGACCATTCAGCCGGACACCAGCTATGTGGTCAGCAAAAGCGGCGATAAGGTAGACCTGTCCAACGGTATGAGCGTCACTGCCCGCGTGGAGTACGACCAGGTGACCTATTTCGAGTACGCTATGGAGTCTCTGGGCGTCCTGTTCCGCTAAAACAAAATCAACGCACTGTATATGAGGTGGGAGCCGATAACAGTCCGGACCGCTCCGGGCAGGCTTCCACCTCATGCAGCGCTGGCGGGAGTCCCCGCTTTTGTGAGAAAACGGAGCAAAACTCTCGTCCCCCTGCGTAAGCCTGAACACCCCAAAGAGGTAATGCAAGTTATGATTTTACACGCAAAAAAGCTGACGCTGGGCGCAGTGCTGCTGGCTATGATGGTCACAGTGCTGGCGCTGCCGGCTTCCGCCCTGGATCTTTGGCCCTGGGACAATGTAGCGCCCCAGAGCATTGAGCTGGGACAATACGCCACCACGATGGCTGTGGGGGAAAAGCAGCAGCTCTCCCCCATCCTTCTGCCGGAAAACGCCTCCGGCAAGCTGAGCTATGAGTCCTCGAACCAGCAGATCGCTACGGTAAGCAAAAAGGGCGTTGTGGAGGCGCTTTCCCCGGGCAACGTGCGCATAGCCGTGACCACCGGCGAGATCGCCAACTACTACGAGATCGCCGTCCTGCCCGACCCCTCCACCCTGGTGGCAGAAATGGACCTGACCCTGTCCGCCAACCGCATCTCGGTAGGCGACACCATCCAGGTGCAGGTACAGGTGCTGCCCTCCAACGCTTCCAACCTGTCGGAGATCGTTCTCAGCAGCTCGGACGGCAATGTGGCCACCGTGAACAACTTTGGCAAGATCACGGGCATTGCCCCGGGCACGGCCACCATTACCGCCACCTGCGGGGCAGTCAGCGCCTCGGCCAAGGTGACGGTGGTTGCCAGCAGCTCCGGCAAGCCCACCAGCCAGCGGCTGACCGTCAACCCCTCCTATATCGTGCTGAAACCCGGCACCACCCAGACCCTGAGCGTCTCGGTCACACCTTCCAGCGCATCCCGCAACTTTACCTATAAGAGCAGTGACGCCTCTGTGGCTGCTGTCAGCGCCAAAGGTGTTGTCACCGCTGTGGGCACTGGTTCCACCTCCATCATCGTATCCAACGGCACCGCCACCGCCTCGGTGACTGTGATCGTAAACCAGAGCACCACCTCCTCCAGCGGCAGCAGCAGCGACAACTCTGCCACCCAGCCGGAGCAGCAGGTGCAGGATCCGGTGGTGCAGGCCATTCAGGATGCTGAAAAGCCGGAGCTGACCCTGCCCCAGAGCGAGGTGCGCACCCTGACCACCGAGATGCTGAACGCCCTGCACGACACGGGGCGCACCCTGTATCTGGATGCCGAGGGTTACACCCTGCGGGTGCGGGGCACACAGGTCAAAAACGCCACCAATGCGTTGAACACCGCCCTGTCTTTCAACCCTGTGTCCAACGGTGTTGAATTTATGCTGAACGAAGGCCAGGGTATGCCCGGCAAGGTGGATATCCTGCTGAACGAGGATACTGCCAGTTATAAGCGGTTGTATCTCTACAACGAGAACACCCAGAAGTGGCAGTACCTGAACAGCTATGCGGACGGCGTTGTGGAGGTAGACACCTCCGGCCGCTACCTGCTGACCAACGAGACCCTGAACACCATTGGGGTCAACTGGTACTTCCTGGGGGCCGCTGGTTTGGTGCTGCTGGCCATTATCGTGGTCTATATCGTTGTGAAAAAGCGCTACTGGTTCTGGTGATCCACTAGACCGGTCATAAAAACAGCATGGCATCTGCTATGCTGTTTTTATTTTGCCGCTCAATAAAAGAAACGGACGGGCTGGAAGTGAAAATCCAGCCTGTCCGTTTTTGCTCGTAGGTTCAGCGGTGTCCCAGCATCCGGTGCAGCCGCGGCTGCCAGATCAGCCGATAGATCCGCAGCAGGTTCAGCAGCGCCTTATCGTACAGCACAAAGGCCACATTGCCCAATACCAAGGTGGTAACAGCCAGCGCAGCTTCTGCCGCCAGAGCTCCCTGCTCCATAGGCGGCGCCCCTGTGAGCAAGGCCAGCAGCAGGCCGTAAATGGCCAATACTGCCAGGTTACACAAGCACAGTTTTGCCAGCAGCTGTACGATTGCGGGGCGGATACGGTCAAACCGAGGCTTGACCAGCGGATAATACCCCAGCAGCGCAGCAAATGCCAGCGCCACCTCCCGATCCGGCACCAGCAGCAGACTCAGCAGACTGACCGCTGCATAAGCGGTCAGCGCCATACGGCTGCCGCACTCCTCCCGCACCGCAGCGATCAAAAAGCCTGCCACAGCCGGCGCAATGAACAGTAAGATCGGCAGGGCTGTGCCCAGCAGCATCACTGCAATGCACAGCGCAGATGCCATACCGCAGTAGGCAAGCATCCAGCTTTTGCCCGGGGTGCGTTTCATGGCAGTTCCCAACGTACCGCCGCCCCTTCCTGCTCCAGGGGATCCACCGAATGGCGAAGCCCCAGGATCATGATATTATCCAGCAAGGTTCGGTTGAGCTTTACGTCCAGCAAACCATAGGCCCGCACCAGGTCATTGGCTGCTGCCAGCGCCTGGCGGCGGGCATTCTCCCGGGCCGCTTCCCGGCTGGACAGGCCATTGACGATGAACACATTGTAGCGGCCAATGCTGCGGTCCAGCTCAAAGCGCTCCGCTTTATCCATCAGGTAGAATGCACGCCCGATGCAGCTGCCGATATAGCGCATACTTTTGCGCTGTACGGGGTCATCCGTGGCCAGTGTGGAGTACAGCGCCCCATACACATTGCTCATTGGCTCCGCTGCCACACTGTAATTCTGATTGCACAGCTCCATTTGGACCGCTGCCTGGGCCTGTTCCTGCATAAAGATGCGCTCCAAGGCCGGGTTCTCCTGCACCGCTTTTTCGTACGCCCGCCGCAGCAGGAGCCGGTCCAGCCCACGGCGCAGCCGCTGTCCCAGCTCCAGCTCGGTCCATTTCCGGTCCTGGAAGCGATGCCACGCCATCATCACTTCCACCTGTGCTGCCAGTCGGATGCCTTGGGTCTGGCACATCACGGTTTTCCAGCACAGAGTACCGGGCAGCCGTGCCCGTTTGCAGGTGGCCGTGCGGCCTGCCAAACTATCGGCCAGCAATGCATACAAAACGCCATTGTGCCGCAGATACCGGCAGGAATACAGCCCATAGCTCAAATACATCTGACGGCGCACCCCCCGCAGATACCACAGGTAGGTGTTATAATCTCGAATTGTCAACTCGGGGAGAAACGGCTGCAGCCGTCCTTCCATAGCAGACACTTCCTTTCTTTCAGGGATGCAGCGTCCTGCCTGCTGCCGGCCGGACGCTGTAATAGTAGTATAATCCATTTTGTGCCCTGGTGCAACAGCCAAAGCCAAACTCAGGGAAGTTTGTGCCTTTTTTTCTAATTCTGCACCCGCTCTGCACATAAAAAGAAGATCATACAGCCGTTATTTTCCTTGCTGCGTTCCGCCGCAAAATTACCTCTGTAATTTTAGCAAAAACCGCCGCAGCCTTTTAGCGGGCTGCGGCGGTCGGTATCAGCGCTCTTCCGGGCGGCGGGGGGCAGTGCGGCGGCCATCAAAGCCCTTTTGGGGCATGGGCTTGGCCGGGCGCTTGGCACCCGGAGCCTCGTAATACATATACAGCTGGCAGGGGATCATGCCATTGTACATCTTGCGGCGCTTTGCAGCACGCTTGCCGTAATGGGCCTCAAAATCCATATCAGCAGTGATCGCATACAGACCTGCACAGGGATGCTCCTGCATCTGGCGGCCCAGGGTGCGGGCCAGCTGTGCAGCGCCTTCAATGGTGCTCATCCGCTCACCATAGGGAGGGTTGGTCAGCACGATCGCCTCCGGGCGGGCAATAAAGTCCGCCACATCGGCCACCTCAAAACGGCAGCGTTTTTCCACACCGGCCAGTTTTGCGTTGGCATTGGCCAGCGCCACCGCAGCAGGGTCGATATCATAGCCCACTGCCTCAAAACCAGCGTCCAGCTTAGCCTCCGCCAATGCCTTCTGGCGCTGCTCTGCCCAGACCGAAGCAGGTACAAAGGCATAGCGCTCTGCGGCAAAGCGGCGCTTGAGGCCCGGCGCAATGTTCAGCGCCTTTTGAGCCGCTTCGATCAGCAGTGTGCCGCTGCCGCAGAAGGGGTCCTGCACAAAGCTATCCCGGCGCACACGTCCCAGGTCTGCGATGGTGGCGGCCAGTGTCTCGCGGATGGGGGCTTCCATGGCGTTGCGGCGGTAGCCCCGCTTATACAGACCTTCGCCGGTGGTATCCAGCAGCAGCTCACAGCGGTTTTTGCGCAGCATAAAGCGGATGCGGTACTCGGTGCCGGTCTCCGGCAGGGAGTTGACCCGATGTCCCCGCATCAGCCGCTTGACCACCGCTTTTTTCAGGATGCTCTGGCAGGCGGGCACGCTGGACAGCTGGCTGTCCAGCGAAGAACCCGTGACCGGGAACGCAGCGTCCGCAGGCAGAAGCTCCTCCCAAGGGACATTGTATGCCCCGTCAAACAACTCGTCAAAGGTGGAAGCCGGGTAGCTTGCCAGCAGCAGCATCACCCTTTCCACCGTGCGCAGATTCAGGTTGGCTGCGGCGATCATCTCCGCACCGCCCCGGAACGCCAGCCGTCCGTCGCTGACACGGATATCCTCTGCGCCCAGGCGGCGCAGCTCAAAGCTGGCGGTGGACTCACACCCAAAAAAACAGGGAGCGATCAATTCATACTTTGCGGGCATTTTGTATTCCTTTCTGTTCTTACAAACGCATAAAGCCAAAAAACAGAGCCTATCCCCTGGCCAGGCGGAGTATTCCCTCCCCTTGTACCGGGACAGGCCCTTGGTGTGCTGTGTACTGCCGTTCAGCGGCCGCCGCGGCGGCTGCGGGGTGCATAGCCGCCGCCCCGACGACGGTTGGTCTCGTGGTCCAGATCCGCCATCTTCTCCTCGCTTTGGCTCTTAAAACGGCTCATCATATCCTCAAAGCTCATGTTATCGGATCTTGCCGGTGCTTTGGGCTGCCAAACACGGGGCTTAGGTTCCGCCGCCCGTGCCCGGGGGCGTCCTGCATCCCGGGGAGCGCCAGCGCCGCCCTTGGGGCTGCGCTCAGGGCGGGCAGGCCGGGGCTGCAGCCGCTTCATGGACAATGCGATCTTTCCATCCGGCGCGGTCTGGATGACCTGCACCTTTACCTCGTCCCCTTCATGCAGCACCGCCGCAAGGTCCTGCACAAACTCATGGGACACCTCAGAGATGTGGACCATGCCCACACGCCCCTCCGGGAGGCTGACAAATGCACCAAAGGGGCGCACGCCGGTAACGCGGCCCTCAAAAATATTCCCTACCTCAATCGCCAAAACCAATACTCCTTGTCAATCTTTGGTCGTGGAAGGATCAGTTTCCGGACACATCCACAAAAATGCGCTCATTGGGCGCAGCGTAGTTGTAAGAGTCACGGGCGACCCACTCGGTCATCTCATCCGAGCTGCCGCCAAGGATGCGCTGCATCTCTTCATTGGCCGCCTGCTGTTGGGCGATCTGCTCCTGAAGGGTCTGCAGCTCTGCACGTTTGGAGCTGATGGCCACCTGATTGGAAATATACGCCGCCAGCATGCTGAGCAAAAACAGCACGAACAGCAGCCGGAGCATCCCACGCCAAAGGGTGGTGCGCTTCCGGTTTTTGCGGGTAGATGTTGCCATGTTCCTACGGCCCTGCCTCTCACATTGATGGGGGCAGCGCAGAAGTGCCGGGGGGATGCCCCGCCGCATCGCATACTGCCACGTTTGAATTATACAACATCTTCGGCTGGTTTTGCAAGTTCTTTTTCTGTTTTTTCAAAACTCTTTTCACGTTCCGGCGTTCTTTGGCTCGTTCTGCCCGCTCCCTGCGCCTCTGGCGCCGCTTCTGTCTTTGGCCCGCTGCCCATCTTGCCGCCTGCACCAGCGGCCAGGCCAGGACAGCCCGCACCGCCGCCGCCAGAGGTCCCAGTATCCCCTGCACTGCCAGCACACCGACCACCGCTGCCGCCAGCATATACCAACGCAGCTGTCCCCCAAAGCTTTGCCCTGCGGCATACCCCTGCACCAGGATCAGCACCACCCCCGTCAGGGCCACATCCGGCAGCAGAGCCTGTTTTTTCTTCAGCGGAGCCAGTACCCGCAGACCGCCCGCTGCCGCCCCTAGCAACAGACAGGCAGCCGCCTCCTGTGCTGCCTGCTGCGGGCTGACCAGCCCCATCAACCGCCCATCAGACGGCGCAGCAGGCCGCCCGGGGTGCGGGGTTCGGTATATTCAAGCGCATCCAACCGTCCCGCAAGCCGCACCTCACCTGCATCCAGGTCCAGTGAAACCACGCTCAGCCCGGAGCCTGCCAGGTGCAGGATCCCCTTTACCGTCTCGATGGCTGCCCCATCCTCATCACAGCGCAGCACTCTGCGCACCCCTGTCACTGTCAGACGGCTGCGGCTTTCCAGGATCAGATCCTGCGCCGGCCCAGAGGACACGGTCTGGCTTTGTTTTTCCATGCTGCATCTCCTTTTGCCCTGTGTCCGCTTTTTTTGCGGTACAAACTGCTTGCTCCCATCCGGCTGCTTGCCGCAGCCGCCCATTCCACCAGCATTGTATGGGGCGCTGGAGACAAATATGCGCAAAAATGCCCGTCCGGCGCTTAAACAGCACCAGACGGGCATCAAAAGGGTCATTCCGGCAGGATCTCGTACATTTCCCGTGCCACATCTTTGGTACGGGGTTCCACATCCGACAGCACCCGCACCTTGATGGGCCGGTTGCCAAAGGTAACTTCGATCACATCGCCTGCGGCGACGGCCTGGCTGGCCTTTGCCACCTTGCCGTTGATCAGGATGCGGCCTGCATCTGCCACCTCATTGGCAACAGTGCGGCGCTTGATCAGCCGCGAGACCTTTAAGTATTTGTCCAGACGCATCGCAGGGTTCCCTCCTCTTGCTCCTTTTGCATCAAAAATGCCGGGGCATCACTGACCCCGGCGGCTTTCCGATCTGCGGTATCCGGTCAGCTGTTGATCACAGGCTGTCCTTCAGTGCCTTGCCCGGCTTGAACACGATGCTGCGGGATGCAGCAATGGTGATGGGCTCACGGGTGCGGGGGTTGATGCCCTGGCGCTCTGCGCGCTCACGCACCTCAAAGGTGCCAAAACCGGAAATGCTGATTTTCTCCCCTTCGGTCAGGGCATTGGCCAGCGCATCAAAAGCGGCGTTCACGGCCAGCTCAGCATTCTTCTTGCTCATCTCGGTGTTTGCGGCGACCTGTGCGATCAGATCTGTCTTGGTCATAATTCGGTCCTCCATGTTTGTATCGGTTGATTTTTTAGGTTGGATTGCATTTTTATCGGAACAGGCTCTTTTACAGCCTGGTGACCGCTTGGTCAGGTTTTATCTTTCAGTTCCCGGCAGTAACGCTGCGCAGCAAAGGTCAAAGCCTCCTCTGCATCCACTCCCGCCAGGCGCATCGCATCGGCTGCCGCCAGCAGCAGTTCTCCCGCTGCCTGCAAAGCTGCATCCGGGTCGGTGCGGGCTGCATCCCAGGCTGCCTGTGCATCTTGCAGCGCCTGTGCTGCAGCCTCCGGGCTGTCGCAGCCAGCTCCGCAGCGAGCCGCCCGCTTTTGCAGTTTCTGCACCCGCATCAAGGCAGGCAGAGTGGCAGGCACTGTGTCCAGTTCATCCGCCAGGGTACGGCGTCCCTTTTCCTTATTTTTGAGCGCATCCCAGCTATTTATACCTGGGTTTTCGGCTGCGGAGGAAGCAAACAGGTTGGGGTGACGGAACACCAGTTTCTGGCATACCTCCCGGCAGACCTGCTCAAAATCAAAATTGCCCCGTTCCTGCTCGATCACAGTGTGGAACACCACCTGCATCAGCACATCGCCCAATTCCTCCCGGAGCATGGCCGGGTCGTCGGCGTCAATGGCTTCCAGCGCTTCGCAGGTCTCCTCCAAAAAGTTCTTCCGGATGGATGCGTGGGTCTGCACCTTATCCCATGGGCACCCTTGCTGCGGGTCCCGCAGGATCTGGATCAGCTCCACCAGATCCTCAGCCGTATAATGCTCCCGGGGGGCAAAATCCAGCATCATGCACACCACCTTTCCAAACCCTTGAAGTAAGATTTTACCGCAGTTCCCGGCAATTTGCAAGGGTTTATGCGGATTTTCCGTCTTTTTTGCACAAAATCCAAAACAAAAAACGGGCAGCGTCCCCTCCAAAGGGAAGAACGCCGCCCGCTTTGCATTGCGTTGTGTTCCTTTGCGGTGCAGCGGGGCAATACGCCCGGCATGGCCGGTCAAAGCTCTTGTTTTACAGCTGTGCGCCGCACTTATTGCAGAACAATGCGTCTGCTTCCACTACTGCACCACACTGGGGGCAGGTCTTGCCAGCCGGAGCGCTGCTGGGCTGGGCTGTATCCAGATCCGGCTCCATCATCTGCTCCGCCTGTTCCACCTCGGCAGCTTCTGCCGGGGTCAGGCTGGCTTTCAGCCGGGCGATCTCCTGCTCGATGGAATCGATCATGTCGATATATTTATCCACCAGGGGCTGGTTTTCCTCATTGCCCTTTGCCAGACTGTATACCAGCGCACCCAGCTGCCGCTGTGCCTTGAGCAGTTTGCCCTGCTCGGATACGATCCTTGCCTGGGTCTTGCTCTTCTGTGCCAGGTCCAGCGCAGCGGTGCGGCCTTTCTCGGCATATTCCAGTCCCATTTCCTTGAGCTTATTAAAATCCATAAAAGACACCTCACTTTTCTTTGTGTCCAGGTGGTCTATTCATTGTGCTCTGGGGGCAGAGCTTATGGTTTCATTATAGCGCAGGCAGGGGGCAAATGCAACGGAGGGGTCGGATATTTTACAATTTTGTGCAGGAACTGCAACAATTTTTTCGCAAATTGCTGCCCAGCCTCTTTATGCCTGCGGGGGATAGAATTCCCGCAGCATACTGTCCTCCGGCAGCAGCTCTAAGGGCAGGGGCTGCACATGCTCAAACCGCCGGGCGGTGTCGTCCCACAGCTCTGCATTGTGTCCTTCCAGCGTAAACTGCCGCCGGACGATCTGCAGCAGCTGCGCAATGATGCCCAGCTCGTAGGTAAACGAGGTATCCAGCAGAAAATCCGCCGAGCTCTTGAAACCCTTGATATACCGGGTCTCTCCGTCCAGCACTCTGTCCCACATGGAGAGGGTCTTGGCCGGGCTGCGGCCCCGGGTGGCAGCATCCCGCAGCATACGGCGGCACAGGCGGATATTTTGGGTGTTGATCACCCGGCGCCCTTCCTCGCAATATTCCTCCCGCAGGCCAGCGTAGACACGGTAGACCTCCTTTGCCGGGACCAGGCTGGTAAGCGCCGGGTTAAAGGCATGGATGCCCTCCACGATGCAGACGCCTCCCATCAGATCCACCGGCTCAGTCTCGGCAGAGCGGGCCTCCTGCACAAAATCATAGATCGGAAGCACCGTCTTGCCAGTCTCGCACAGTTCCTTGATGCACTGGTTTACCAAGGGCAGGTCCAGGGTCTCCAGGTTCTCATAATCGGTGGTACCGTCCGGCATACGGGGGTAATACTCTGCCCCGCGGAAAAAGTTGTCCAGGCTGACCACCCGGGCCGGCATCCCTTGGCGGACCAATTCCTCTGCCAGCTTATGCGCTGTGGTGGTCTTTCCGCTGGCGGATGGGCCGGTGAGCATAACGATCTTTGTGCCGGAATAGCGGATCTTTTCGGCGGCATATGCCAGCCGGCGCTGATAGGAGGCCTCACAAGCACGGGCCAGCTGCTCCGGGCTGCGGGCTGCAACGTTGTAAAGTTCGACTTCAACCAGTCGTTTCGGGACCCAGATCGTGATCATAGAACGCAGTCACTCCTTCTTTGCGTTCCAGCACCTCCGCAAAGCGCTGGATGTACTCGGTGGGATACTTGAAATTAAAGATCCTCTGCATCCGTTTCCCGCCGTCGGCCACCAATTTGGTGCTGCCGCCCGCACCGGCGGAGAGGATGGTCTGGACTTCCTCCATGATATAAATATTATAATACCCTTCATGCCCGGGTTTGCACCAGCCTACATTTTCCAGGTTTTGCAGGGTATTTTTCTGCCGGTAGAGGTAGTAGGGCTGATACCCTGCCTGTGCCAGCATACTGCATTGTTCCAGCATGGCCGCCACGTCAGCGTAGTCGTTTTCCTTTTGGTCCTCGATCACGATGCGGGAGGCCCGCTTCAGGGTCAGCGTATGCACCGTGATATTCTCCGGGTCCAGCGCAATGGCCTGCTTCAGGCTCTGGGTAAAGCCCTCCACCGTATCCCCGGGCAGCCCGGCGATCAGGTCCATATTGATATCCTGATGTCCCGCGGCCCGGGCCTGGGCATAACAGTCCAGGATATCCTGGGCGGTGTGGCGGCGGCCAATATTGGCCAGCACCTGGTCCGAGAAGGTCTGGGGATTGATAGAGATGCGGGTAGCCCCGTACTCTTTGATCACCGCCAGCTTTTCAGCATCGGTGCAGTCGGGGCGGCCTGCTTCCACAGTGTACTCCAGCAGCTTGCTCAAGTCAAAATTCTGCCGCACCGTGCCCATCAGCTGCCGCAGCTGATCGGCGGAAAGGCTGGTAGGGGTGCCGCCGCCGATATAGATGCTGCACAGCTGTAAGCCGGCTTTATCTGCCTGGGCACGGATGGCCTCCACCTCCCGGCACAAACAGTCCACATAGGGCTGTACCAGTTTGCGGTCCCGGTCCAGATTGCAGCTGACAAAGCTGCAATAGCTGCACCGGGAGGGGCAGAACGGGATGCCGATATACAAGCTATACGCCCCCGGCACACTGCCCCGGCGCAGGATCGGCTCCTGCAGGTCAGCAATGCGCAGCGCCATGCGGTATTTTTCCTCAGAGCAGTCGAACCGCTCCAAAAACCAGTGGTCGATCTGTTCTGCCGTCCAGCCCGCCGCCCGCTTATCGTGGATCAGGCGCACCGGCCGCACGCCAGTCATTTTGCCCCAGGGAGGACGCTGTCCGGTCCAGTCCCGCAGCAGAGCGTACACCAGGCTTGCCAGTGCAAATTCCGGTGTCTCCGTTCCTTCAGCCGGCAGCGGCGCCGTCATGGTATGGCTCTGGCCCGTTTGACGCACCATTGCCCACAGCTGGTCCGGACGCTTTTCTGCCCAGAGACAATCTTCCTCCGGTTCCGGCGGGGTCAGGGTCAGAGGGGCCATCGGGTAAAACAGCCGTGCCAGATGCTCCACCTCGTAGCCGGAGGGCAGGCCTTGGATATAGATCTTCATGTGCAATCCTTTGTTCTGTTGTGCGCAGGCCGCAGGTCTCAGCCCCGCTGTGCCATACGCAGATAGTAATTGGT
>Tim_p2__coassemble_1075_pt1 | contig 13028 bp, 10 predicted proteins | sample Tim_p2__metabat2_low_PE_019 | metagenome-assembled genome bin Tim_p2
TTTGTGACCCGTACGGGAATCGAACAGCACGGCCGAGCCGCAGGCGAGGTAAAGAACAGCCCGGTGGGCTGTTCTTTAGTGCGCGGGGTAACCGTCCGGGAATGTCTACCGGGGACGCAGCACCCCAAATGTGTGAGCTTTTTTATTTTGTGACCCGTACGGGAATCGAACCCCGCATCTCTCTTTTTGAAAAAACGAAGATCCACCCCTACTGTTGCCGGAAAAGCGACCGGCGCAGCGGAGGTGGATCTTTTTTATGCGGTATTACTGTCCTGCCAGCAGAATGGACAGGATGGCTTTCTGGACGTGGAGGCGGTTTTCGGCCTCGTCAAAGATCTCGCCGGCGTGCTGTTCAAATACAGCGGCCGAGATCTCCTCACCCCGGTGGGCGGGCAGGCTGTGCAGCACCAGACACGCCGGTTTTGCGTTTTGCAGCAGCGCATCGGTGAGCTGATAGCCTGCAAAGTCCCGGCGGCGGCGCTCGCTCTCCTCGGTGCCGGGGGCGCAGCTCCAGGCGGCGGTCACAGCGGCGTCGGCATCCCGCAGACCCTGGACGGGGTCGGTCAGCAGCTGGAAGCTGGGGTATTGCTGGGCAAACAGGATCACATCAGCGGCGGGACGGTAGCCCGGCGGGCAGACACAGCATACCTGCATCCCGGCCAGCAGGCCGCCTACGATCAGGCTGTTGGCCATGCTGCCCCCGTCGCCTACAAAGCAGAGCTTGCGGCCTTCCAGACTGCCCAGCCGCTCCCGAATGGTCATCAGGTCGGCCAGCACCTGGCAGGGGTGGGCGTAGTCGGTCATGCCGTTGATCACCGGAACACCGGCGTAGGAGGCAAACTCCTCCAGGTCGGCCTGGCGGTAGGTGCGCCAGACCACACAGTCATAGTACCGGCCCAGTGCCCGGGCGGTGTCTCGCAGGGGCTCGCCCCCGCCGGATTGCAGCTCGGTGGCGGCGTTCATGTAATGGCCCATTCCTCCCAGCTGCCCGACCCCCACCGCAAAGCTGGCACGGGTGCGGGTGGACGCTTTGGAGAACATCAGCGCCACGCTCTTGCCCGCCAGCAAGGGGGGCGTGCCGCCGGCGGCCTGCTGGGCCTTGAGCTGGTCTGCCACATCCAGGATGTGGGTCAGCTCTGCCGAGGTCAGGGTGCTCAGTTTCAGCAGGTGCTTCATGCCGGGTCCTCCCCGTCGGACAGGGCTGCGCCGCAGGCAGACAGAGCGTCTCCCAACATACTCAGGGCGCGCTCAACGTCGTACTCGGTCAGGGTCAGCGGGGGCAGCAGACGCAGCCGGTCCTTGGCGGTAAGCACCAGCAGGCCCCGCTCCCGGCAGGCATCCAGCACGTCGGCGGCCCGCAGTCCGTTTTCCAGCTCGATGCCCACCATCAGGCCAATGCCGGTCACGCTGCGGACGTAGGGCAGCTTGGCCAGCCCGCTGCGCAGCTGTACGGCACGGTCGCTGACGTTGGCCAAAAAGCTGTCGTCCAGGCGGTCCAGCACCGCATTGGCGCCGGCGCAGACCACCGGGTTGCCCCCAAAGGTAGAACCATGGGTGCCGGGGCCCATACCAGCGGCGGTCTTTTCGTTCAGCAGCACAGCGCCAATGGGCAGGCCGCCGCCCAGGCCCTTGGCCAGGGTCACGATATCCGGCTGCAGGCGATAGTGCTCGCAGCACAAAAAGCTGCCGGTGCGGCCTACGCCGGTCTGGACTTCGTCCACGATCAGCACCAGGTCCCGCTCGTCACACAGCTGGCGCACGGCCTGGACATACTCCGGGTCCAGCGCCACCACGCCGCCCTCGCCCTGGACAAGCTCCAGCAGGATAGCGCAGGTGTGCCGGTCCACCAGCTCGGTCAGGCCCTCGATGTCTCCGGCCTGGGTGTAGGTAAAGCCCTCGTTGAAGGGGCCGAAATACTGGTGGAATGTCCCCTGGCCGGTGGCGGTCAGGGTGGCCAGGGTGCGGCCATGGAAGCTGTTGACCAGGGTGATGATCTGGTAACGGTCGCTGCCGTAGTGGTCAAAGCTGTATTTGCGGGCGGCTTTGATGGCCCCCTCGTTGGCCTCAGCGCCGGAGTTGGCAAAGAACACCCGGCTCATGCCGGTGCGCTGGCACAGGCGCTTGGCCAGCTTGCCGCAGGGTGCGGTGTAATACAGGTTGGAAGCGTGCTGCAGCTTGTGGGCCTGCTTGGAGACGGCCTCCGCCCAGGCAAGGTCGCAGTAACCCAGGGTGTTCACCCCGATGCCGCTGGTAAAATCCAGGTAGGACTGCCCCTCCGGACCTTCCGCATACAGGCCGTGGCCTTTTTCCAGCACGATAGGGTTGCGGTTGTAGGTGGGCAGGACGCAGTTTTTGTCCCGCTTGATGACTTTCTGGCTGTCCATAATGATCGTACCTCCTGTTGGCAGATTGAGGACGCAGTAAATGGGATAGCCCCAGTATACTCCCGACAGCCGCCGGGACGCAAGAGGGAGCTTACACCCGGGTGCGGCGATAGAACAGGGTACCGGACCCTCGGTCGGAGAACATCTCCAGCAGGATGGAGTGGGGCACACGCCCGTCAATGATGACCGCCTCGCGGACGCCCTGATAGATGGCGTCTGCCATGCCCCCGATCTTGGGGATCATACCTCCGGCAATGATGCCTGCAGCCTGGTAGCCCTGGATCTCGCTGACCTCCACCTCTGGGATCAGGGTGGACTCGTCCTCCTTATCCCGCAAAAGACCGGCGATGTCGGTCATGGAGACCAGCTTTTCGGCTTGCAGCGCCACAGCGATGCGGGCGGCTGCCGTGTCGGCGTTGATGTTGTAGGCCTGGCCCAGGTCGTCCATGCCTACGGTGGCGATCACCGGGATATACCCGCCGTCCAGCAGGCTCTGGATCAGGGTGGTGTCCACATGGATCACCTCACCCACATGGCCCAGCTGCGGGTCCAGCTGGGCGCAGCGCAGCATCTGGCCGTCCATGCCGCACAGCCCCACGCCCCGTCCCCGGAGCTTGGCCACCAGGTCCTTGTTCACCTTGCCGGCCAGTACCTGCTGCACCACCTCCATGGTGGCGTCATCCGTCACCCGCAGCCCCCCGGCAAAGTGGCTCTCCACGCCGACTTTTTTCAGCATCTCGTTGATGGCGGGGCCGCCGCCGTGTACCAGCACCACCCGCACCCCCAGCAAGGTCAGGGTGACCAGGTCGTTCATGACGGCGTTTTTCAGCGTCTCGTTGATCATGGCGTTTCCGCCGTACTTGATGACCATGGTCTTGCCATGGTACTTCTGGATATAGGGCGTTGCCTCTGAGAACAGGCGCGCCATCTCTTCGTTTTTCATCCGCAGTTACCCCTCAGGTCCGGTAATCCCCGTTGATCCGCACATAGTCATAGGTCAGGTCGCAGCCCCAGGCTTTGGCCTGGGCATCGCCCAGCCCCATGTCCACCTTTACCAGGATATCCCGCTGGGACAGCACCTGGGCCGCCTGCTCCTCGCTGAAGGGGTGATAGGCGGCGTTCTCGCAGACGTAGACCTCCCCGGCGGCGGAAGCCAGCCGGACGCAGACCTTGTCGATGGAAAAATCCCCCGGTGTATAGCCAATGGCGCAGAGGATGCGTCCCCAGTTGGCGTCCCGGCCAAAGACCGCCGCCTTGAACAGGTTGGAGCAGACCACGCTGCGGGACACCGCCCGGGCAATGGTCAGGTCCGGTGCGCCGGTGACATGGCAGGTGATGAGGTGGGTGGCGCCCTCGCCGTCTCCGGCGTGCTGGGCGCACATATACTCGGCAATGGCGGTCAGCGCCGCTACAAAGGCGTCGTAGTCCGGCCCCTCTGCGGTGATCTCCGGATTGCCTGCCAGCCCGGAAGCCAGGATCAGCAGGGTGTCGTTGGTGGAGGTGTCCAGGTCTACGCTCATCTGATTGTAGGTGCCGGGCACTACCTGCCGCAGGGCTTTTTGCAGCATGGCAGGGGAGATGGCGGCATCGGTGGTATAAAAGGCCAGCATGGTGGCCATGTTGGGGGCGATCATGCCGCTGCCCTTGCCAATGGCGCCCAGGGTGCATGTCTTGCCCCCCAGGGTGCAGCAGTCCTGGGCCAGCTGTACGCCGTTGGCGGCGCAGGTGTTGGCGTTGCCGCTGTTTACCAGGATGGCCTGGGCGTAGCCGTCCGCCAGATGGGCTTTGTCCACCTGCACCGGTGCACCGCAGACCTTGTTGGTGGTGTATACCCCGGCGGCGGCACAGCGCACGTCCGCCCGGATCAGTGCCAGGTCGAATTTCTCGGTATGATTGGCCCGGATGCCGCAGCACACACCGGCTGCCGCAAATCCTTTGGGGGCGCAAATGCCCCCTGCAACTTCTTTATATTCCATCCTAAATCCCTCCTGGGAGCACCGCAGGCTCCCGGTCCCCGCAGGCACAGCCGCCTGCGGGGGGCGTTTCTTTCCCCCAAAACGCTTTTTTACAGCTCCAGACCGGCGGTCTCAGCAAAGCCCAGCATCAGATCCATGCACTGCACTGCCGCCCCGGAGGAGCCTTTTCCCAGGTTATCAAACAGGGCGGCCAGCATCATCTGGTCCCCGGCGGGGTTTGTGTTCAGGTACAGTTCCATCCGGTCGGTGCCGGACAGAGCGTTGCTGTACAGGCCGTTCTGGGGCAGCGGCTCATTCAGGCTGTGGACAGATACGGCTGCCGCACCCTGGTAATACGCCGCCAGGCCCTGGGCTACGGCCTGGGCGCTGGTGCCAGCCAGTCCCAGGTCCAGCGGCAGCAGCACCTGCATCCCGCTGTAATAGTCGCAGACCACCGGCACAAACAGCGGCGGGCGGGTCAGCCCGCTTACCGCCTGCATCTCCGGCAGGTGTTTATGATCCAGCCCCAGGCCGTAGCTCTTGGGGGCGTCCAGCGGCGCCGAACAGGGGCGGGCCGGGCTTTCGTATGCAGCGATCATCTTTTTGCCGCCGCCGCTGTACCCGGATAAGCCGGTGCAGCTGAAGGGATACGCCGGCGGCACCAGCCCCAGCTCCACCAGGGGCCGTGCCAGGGCGATGAAGCCGCTGGCGTAGCAGCCGGGCACTGCCACCCGGCAGGACTGCTGGATGCGCTGCTTTTGCCCCCGCAGCTCCGGGAAGCCGTAGACCCAGCCCGGCGCAGTGCGGAAGGCGGTGGAGGTGTCCAGCACCTTTACATCCGGCCGCAGCAGGGGCAGGATCTCCCGGCTGGCGGCATCCGGCAGGCAGAGGAACGCCAGGTCCGCACTGTTGATGGCGTCGGCCCGGGCGGTCAGCTCCTTGCGCTGGCTTTCCGGCAGGTGCAGCAGCTGGATCTCGGCCCGGCCTGCCAGCCGGTCGGCGATGCGCAGGCCGGTGGTGCCGGAGGAACCGTCGATGAATACCCGCACGCTCATGCGTTGGCCTCCTCCCAGTCGGCCAGCTGCTCCAGTGCCTGCCGGATCTGGAGCTGGACACTGGCGGCGCAGGGGCCGCCGTAGCTCTGGCGGTCCTCGCAGCAGTGTACCAGGTCGATGGCCTCATAGATATCCGGGGCAAACAGGGGGCTGTACTGCTGGAACTGCTCCAGGGTCAGCTCCTCCAGGGTCTTGTCCTGGGCGATGCAGTCGGCCACCATGCAGCCGGTAAGCTTGTAGGCATCCCGGAAGGGCAGGCCCTTTTTGGTCAGGTAGTCGGCGCAGTCGGTGGCGTTGATAAAGCCCTTGGCTGCGGCACGGCGCATATTTTCCGGCAGAGCCTTCATGGTGTCCAGCATGGGGGTAATGGTGCGCAGGCACAGCTCCAGGGTGTCCACTGCGTCAAAGATGGCCTCCTTGTCCTCCTGCATATCCTTGTTGTAGGCCAGGGGCAGGCCCTTCATCATCACCAGCAGGGTGTTCAGGTCGCCGTAGACCCGCCCGGTCTTGCCCCGGATCAGCTCGGTAACGTCCGGGTTCTTTTTCTGGGGCATGATGGAGGAACCGGTGGTAAAGGCATCGTCCAGCTCGATGAACTTGAACTCCCAGCTGCACCAGAGGATGATCTCCTCCGACAGGCGGGACAGGTGCATCATGCAGGTGGCCATGGCGGCGGTCAGCTCAATGCAGAAATCCCGGTCGGATACGCCGTCCAGGCTGTTGGGGCAGGGGGCGGCAAAGCCTAATTTTTCGGCGGTGAACGCCCGGTCCAGCGGGTAGGTGGTGCCGGCCAGTGCGCCGCTGCCCAGGGGACACTGGGCATCCATCCGGGCGGTGGCATCCACGAACCGCTCCAGATCCCGCAGCAGCATCCAGGCGTAGGCCATCAAAGCGTGGCCAAAGGTGATGGGCTGGGCCCGCTGCAGGTGGGTGTAGCCCGGCATGACCGAAGCGGTGTTCTGGGCGGCCTGGCGGCACAGCACCTTGACCAGCTCTGCGATCTGCTGCTGCAGGCCGCAGCTGGCATCCCGCAGGGTCAGCCGGATATCCAGGGCCACCTGGTCGTTGCGGCTGCGGCCGGTGTGCAGCCGCTTGCCGGCATCCCCGATGCGGGCGGTAAGGGTCTGCTCCACAAAGGTATGCACATCCTCGGCGGCGGGGTCGATCTGCAAAGCGCCGCTGGACAGATCGTCCGCAATGGAGGCCAGCCCTTCCAGGATGGCCTGGCAGTCCTCCGGGGAGATGATGCCCTGCTTGGCCAGCATGGTGGCGTGGACGCCGCTGCCCCGCATATCCTGGGCGATCATCCGCTGGTCAAAGCGGATGGAGGAGTTGAAGTCGTTGACCCGGGTATCGACCGCCTTTGCAAAGCGGCCCTTCCATAATTGTTCTGCCATAGCGTTCGTTCCTTTTATCTCGGTGTTGAAAGACCAGCGGCCTTTGGGGGACGCAGGCGGTAAAAACGGCAAAGCCGCCGCAGGGGAAAACTTCCTGCGGCGGTGCCGCCGGCCAGAGCCGGTTCCAAGCGCAGGGCGTGAAAGTGTGAAAACACGCCCTGCGCGGGGGCTGACATGGGGTCAGTGCTGGTCAGGCCAGTTCTTGGACAGCTTTGCCCGCTCCTTGATGGACAGGCCGAACAGGTTGATAAACCCGGCTGCGTCGGCCTGGTTGTAGTCCTCGTCCTCGCCAAAGGAGGCAGTCTGCTCGTCGTACAGGGTGTAGGGAGAGCTGACCCCGGCATTGATCATGTTGCCCTTGTAGAGCTTCAGCTTCACATCGCCGGTAACCGTCTGCTCCAGGCTGTCGGCAAAGGCGTCCAGCGCCTGGCGCAGCGGGGTGAACCACTGGCCGTTGTAGACGATGTCGGCGTACTTCTGGGCCAGCTGCGCCTTGAAGTGGGCGCTCTCCTTATCCAGGGTGATGGTCTCCAGCACATTGATGGCCTTGTACAGGATGGCGCCGCCGGGGGTCTCGTAGACGCCGCGGCTCTTCATGCCCACCAGGCGGTTCTCGACGATGTCCAGCAGGCCGATGCCGTTTTTGCCGCCCAGCTCGTTCAGCTTCTCCACCAGCTCCACAGCGCCCAGTTCCTGGCCGTCCACTGCGGTGGGGATGCCCTTTTCAAAGTGGATGGTCACATAGGTGGGCTGGTCCGGTGCCTGCTCCGGGGCTACCCCCAGCTCCAAGAAGCCGGGCTTTGCGTACTGCGGCTCGTTGGCGGGATTCTCCAGGTCCAGGCCCTCGTGGGACAGATGCCACAGGTTCTTGTCCTTGGAGTAGTTGGTCTCCCGGTTGATCTTCAGGGGGATGTTGTGGGCCTCAGCGTAGCTGATCTCCTCGTCCCGGCTCTTGATGTCCCACTCACGCCAGGGGGCGATGATGGCCATGTCCGGGCAGAAGGCTTTCAGGGTCAGCTCAAAACGCACCTGGTCGTTGCCCTTGCCGGTGCAGCCGTGGCAGATGGCGTCGGCCCCTTCCTGGATGGCGATGTCTGCCAAAGCCTTGGCGATGCAGGGGCGGGCAAAGCTGGTGCCCAGCAGGTAGTCCTCGTACTTTGCGCCAAACTTCAGGGTGGGGAAGATGTAGTTCTCCACAAAGTCCTTTTTCAGGTCCAGCACATACAGCTTGGAAGCGCCGGTGGCCTTGGCCTTTTCCTCCAGGCCGTCCAGCTCGGTGCCCTGGCCCACATCGCCGGATACGGCGATAACCTCGCAGTTATTGTAATTTTCTTTCAGCCAGGGGATGATAATGGAGGTATCCAGACCGCCGGAGTAAGCCAGGACTACTTTTTTGATGTTTTCCTTTTTCATCGTAAACGCTCCTTTTTATACGGTTACACTTTTGTTGTTTTTAGGGGCGGCAGCCGTCCCTGCCGCTGTGTTCGTGGCGTCTGTTTGTTATGATTTTATTATACGCGGAGCGGGTTTTTCGTCAATGCGGAAAACCGCCAAACCTTGCACCGGATTCCAAGGGCTTTTGTGACACTTTGTATGTTTATGCAATAATTAAAGAATATATCCGGGAATATATGCAGCATGTTTATACAGCTGCTCTGCTTTTGGGGGCCGGTGCGCACAAAAAATCGGCCTGCGCATCTGCGCAGGCCGATGGGGGAGATCTTGCCGGGGTCAGCGCTGCTCAGCGCCTCCAGCCGGTGCAGTAACGGGCATAATCCCGATCGGGGGGACGGACGCAGAGCACAAACTCTGCCTCGCCTTTTTCATTGGTGCGGTCCACCACCTTGGTGGGGATGTTCTGGCGGTGGAGCAGCTCCAGCTGGTCGTCCAGCTCTTCCTCAGAGTCAAAGGTGTCCAGCTCCATCCAGTTGGTGAAAAACAGCCACAACCGCTGCAAGCGCTTATTCATGGTCAAGGTCCTCCTTGTTTTCAGGTTCGGCGGGACGGTCCAGCCGGTAGAAAGGGGCGATGGCGTTGGCGTCCCCGTGGCGCACGATGGAATAGGTCACATCGCAGTAAGGCTGGATGGCGGTGCTCTTTTCCACCGTGGAGATCAGCAGCACCTGCAGCTGCATCCGGCGGAACAGCTCCATCATGGGGCGGATGCGGTCGCTGGTCATCTTGCTGAACGCCTCGTCCAGCAGCACCAGCCGGATGCTGTTCTCGCTCTTTAGATAGATCTGCAGCAGGCTGGCGCAGATGGCCACATAGAAGGGCGCCTGGTTCTCGCCGCCGGAAGAATCCCGGCTCACGCGGGAGAGCAGGGCTTTCTGTCCGGAGACCCGGTTGGTCACCTGGATATCGTAGTCCAGATAGGTGCGGTAGTCCACATAATCGCTCAGGGAGGCGGCTTCGCTGCGGCGTCCGGCCCGGCGTGCCCGGGCGTTTTCGTCCACGTCGGTCATGATCTTTTCCATCAGCGCATCCACCTGCCGCTCGTACAGCGGGTCGGCGGTGGCGGCCAGGTTGTCCAGCGAGTCCTCCGGGGTCATCTGCCGGTTGCCCTTGTCCACGATCACCTGATAGAAGGCGGCCAGCTGGGGGTCCCGGCTGGGGCCAAGCTCAAAGCGGTAGACCTCCTCGCCGTAGCACAGCTGCTCCATGACCCGGTTCAGCTCCCGGAACTGCCGCCGTGCGCTGGAGATGTCGTCCTTCATGCGGAACAAGATGTCCTTGCGGAAGCGGTCCCGGCAGTCCCGCTGGGCCTGTTCCAGCCGGGCGGCGTACCGCTCCAGGTCGATGCGCACCAGGCTGTCGTACTGGGTGCGGTACTGGGCCAGCGCATCCAGCCCCAGGGCAAAGCTGCAGGCATAGCGCTGGTTGTATTGCTGCTGGGCGGGTTCCAGCCGGGCGGCCAGCTCCTGCGCCAGCTCTTGCTCCAGCCGGGGCTGGGCTTTTTCGGCCTGCGCAGCGGCTTTGGCCGGGTTCTGCTCCCCGCCCAGGGCAGTCAGCCGCTGCCGGGACGGCGCTTCCAGCAAAGGCTGTGCGGCAAAGAATTCCGCCGCTTTCCGGGCGCTTTCGTCGGCTTGAAGGGCGCACTGCTCGGCGGATCGCCGGGCGGCATCCAGCTGGCTTTGGGCTACCCGCACGTCGCCGCCGGCCTGTTCCAGGGCGGTGCGGGCGGTCTCCCAGGCGGCCTCCTGTGCGGCGGCTTCCTGGTACAGCTGCTGGACCATGGGGTCCTCCCGGGCTTCGTCGTAGGCGGTACGGGCTGCATCATAGGCGGCCTGTGCCTGCTCCAGGGCGGTGCGGGCGGCAGGCAGCCCGGAGAGTTTATCCAAAGTGCCGCTGCGCATCACCTTTTGGTACTGGTCGTACCCGGCTTTGGCGGCGGTGCGCTCCTCCTGGGCTTGGGTCAGGGCGGCGGCGCAGTCGGTGAGCTGTGCGGTCAGCGCCTCGGCTCTGGCCCGGCGGGCGGTAAGGCCGATGTACCGCTGGGGACGGCGCAGCCGCTCCAGCCGGAAGGGGTGGTGACGCAGCAGGTCACGGGTGGCGCTGTCCGGGAAGTGCTCCAGGGTGTCCGGGCTGTCGCAGCAGCGGATGCGCCGCAGCAGGGCGTCCGCATACTGGGCCGCCAGGGGATTCTGGCTGGACACCTGGGCGGCCAGGCTGTCCGGCGGCGGTGCGTCCGCTTTGCGGGCGGCGCTGCGGATGCCGGGGCTGTCCAGCAGGCTGATGGGCCCCACCCGGCTGCCCAGGGCCACAAAGGCGCTCTTGGCGGCGGCGTAGTGGGCCGGCGGTACCAGGATGTCGAACCGGCGGTCTCCCAGGCAGGCTTCTACACAGTCCTGCCAGCTCTCATCCTCCACGGTCAGCAGCTCGCAGAAGATCTTGGCATCCGGCTGCATCCCCCGGCTGGTCAGCTCGGCGTTGACGGCATCCCGCACCTTGGTGGCGGCATCCTCGTGGGGGTAGACCCATTTGCCGCCGGACACGGCAGCCAGCTCCTCCCGCAGCAGCTGCTGCTGTGCGGTCAGGTCGGCGGCTTTTTGCCGGGCGGCAAAATACTGCTGTTCCAGGGGCTTTTCGGCCTGTTCCAACCCGGTGCGCAGGGCGTCCAGCTGCTCCGGCTCCAAAGCGGCGGGCAGAGTGTCCGGTGCTGCGCCGCTGCGCCGCAGGCTGGCGGCCAGGTTCTCCACCCGGCGGGCGGCAGTCTCCAACGATTCTGCGGTGCGGGCGGCCTGGTCCAGGGCGGTCTTTTTCCGGGCCATCGCCTCAGCCAGGGCGTCCAGCGCCTGGGCGGTATCGTCACCGGCCCGGCTGTGGGCCGCCAGATAGGCCCGCCGGGCCTGGGTCTCTGCGTCCCGGGCGGCGGCATGGGCGGCCTGCGCCTGTGCAAGGCGGGCTTCGGCACGGGTGCGCTGTGCGGCGGCGGCAGCACCGGCCTGGGCATCCGCTGCCGCCCGTCCGGTCAGGGCGGCGCCCCGGTTGATTTGGATCTCCCGCTGCTTGGCTTCTGCTTCAGCACCGGCCTGGACGATCTGTTCCAGAGCATCTGCCCGGGCCTGGGCCTCTGCCAGCACGCCGTGCAGGTTCTCCAGCTCCAGCCGGTCGCCCTGGAGCGCTTCCAGGTCCAGCTGGGGCTGGGGCAGCACATATTGATACAAAAATTCTCGGAAATTGGGGATCTCGTCCATGCTGGTGCCCATCTGGAACACCTCGCCGAACTTTTTGCCCAGCGGACTGGACGCCCGGCCAATGCCCAAAGCCCGGCAGATGCGGTCCCGTGCTTCGCCGGGGCTGCGGGTGTAGCTCAGCCGTCCCTCTGCCGGGTGGAAATCTTCCCGGGCGGTGGGGGCGCCGGTGGCTTTGTCCAAAAAGGGCAGCTGCTCCAGCGTGCAGCCCCGGTCAGAGACATACCAGGTCTGGTCGCCGGGGCGCAGCTCCTGATGGGGGCTTTCGGACTCCACCCGGGCGGCGATGACAAAGGGGGCGCGGGCGGTGCCGTCCCAGAACTCGGCGCCGATATAGGCCACCGTGCGTCCCGGGCGGCGGTAAGCGTCCTCGCCGCGCTGCTTGGCGTGCACCGACCCCTGCAGGGTGCGGCCGCTTTTTTTGTTGCCCAGGGCGTTGAAGCTGCGGCTGGCGGTAAGACAGTAGCGGATGGCATCCAGGATGGTGGTCTTGCCCACGGCGTTCACACCGATCATGTAGGTGAGACGGGCGCAGTCAAAGGTGACGTTTTCAAAGTTGTGCCAGTTGATCAGGCGCAGACGTTTCAGCTCGATCATTCTTCTCCCTCCGGGGCCGTGTCCGGCCGCTCATACAGCCCAAGCTGGGTGCGGGTGCGTTCCACCTCGGCAGCGGCCTCGGCCAGGGCGGCATCCGGCAGGGCCAGCAGCACCGTGGGGTAGACCTCGATCCGGCTGGACAGCCCGCTGGGGCGGCCGATGGGCCGGGCCAGGTTGTAGCGGCGCAGGGTGCGCAGCAGTTTTTCCAGGGCAGGGGGGTCCAGACGGCGGGGCAGGTTCATTTTTTGCAGCTCGGCCTGCACCTCCTCCACCGTCACCAGCACCTGTTCGGCAGCGGTATCCAGGCTTTCGCGCTTTTGCAGGTAGAGCAAACGCAGTACTAAAAGTAGTATGCTCTCGTATTTCAACAATCTGGCCTGGCTGCCCTCGTGCTCGTTCACCAGAGCAGCGGCCTGCAAGGGGGCCGGGTACAGCACCACCCGGTAGCCAAGCGGGGCAAAGACCGCCCGCACCTGGTCCAGGTGATCCTGGATGTACAGGTAGTCGGCCCGCTGATCCTCCACGCTGCCCAGTACAAAACAATGGTTCAGCAGGTAGTTGGCGGCGTGTTCCAGCATTGCATCAGTCGTCATCTTGTTCCTCCTTGCGCCTTGTCAGCAGAAAATCCTCAAACCGGAAGCCCGCCTGCTGCACCCACACCCCCAGGGGCTGCACCTCGTAGCAGCGCCGGGGCGAGCGGGAATAGGTGTGCAGGCCGATGATCCGGGCAAAGTCACCGGGGTTTTCCTGGGCAAGGACGCTGGCGGCCACCTCCCGCCGGGCGGCCAGTGCCCGGCGTGCCAAAGCGTCCACGTTCTCCTCGGTAACAGCACAGCGGGCGTAGTCCAGCAAAAGCTGCTGCTCTTTGGCCAGCTGCACGGGGTCCAGGCTGCCGTCCGCCACCGGCTCCAGCGGGGCGGGGGTGCGCTGCGCCGCCGGGGGGTAC
>Tim_p2__coassemble_1712_pt1 | contig 9035 bp, 10 predicted proteins | sample Tim_p2__metabat2_low_PE_019 | metagenome-assembled genome bin Tim_p2
GCCCAGCCCCTGGCCGACCTTCTGCCCACCCCCACTGCGGACGGTGCCGCCCAGGCTGTGCGGCAGGAGCTGGACAGTCTGGTAGGGCTTGCCCCCGTCAAGGAATACGTTTTTGGCCTGGCAGACAACCTGCAGGTACAGCGCCGCCGGGCGGCAGCAGGGCTGCCCACGGCCAAGCTCTCGATGCACATGATCTTTACCGGCAACCCCGGCACCGGCAAGACCACCATTGCCCGGCTGGTAGGGCGGTACCTGAAAGCCATTGGCGCACTGAGCGGCGGGCAGCTGGTGGAGGTGAGCCGGGCGGATCTGGTAGGCCGCTACACCGGCCACACCGCCCCCCTGACCAACAGCGTGATCCAGAGCGCTCTGGGCGGCGTACTGTTCATTGACGAAGCATACAGCCTGTACCGGGGCGAGCAGGACAGCTTTGGGCTGGAAGCCATCGACACCCTGGTCAAGGGCATGGAGGACCACCGGGAGGACCTGGTGGTGATCCTGGCCGGATACACCCGGGAGATGGAGACCTTCCTTACCGCCAACAGCGGTCTGGCCAGCCGATTCCCGAACCAGATCGAATTTCCGGACTACACCCCGGAGGAGCTTTTGGACATTACCACCGTACAGGCCAAAGCCCGGGGCTACCGCCTGGACGAGGGCTGCACCTTCCCTCTTTGGGGGTATTACAAGCGCCGTCAGGCCCTGGACAGCCGCACCGCCGGCAACGGGCGTCTGGCCCGCAACACCCTGGAAAAGGCGATCTTCAACCAGAGCCGCCGCCTGATCGCCCAGCCGGAAGCCCCGCTGGATCTGATCCTGGCCGGAGACCTGGAGTTTGAGGAGTAAGGGACAGGGTCCCTTTGCTATGATCCTATTAAAAAGCAAAAAGCTGTCCGCACTGCGATGGAGCAGAGCGGACAGCTTTCTTATTTTTTATTTACGTTTCTGCCGTGGGACGCTCCGCTGGGCAGAAGGCGTCTGAGGGGATGTTCTCTTTGGCACAGACGCTTTTTCCGATTTTGCCCCGGCTCCGATTTGGAAAGCGCTCACCAAAAGCGGCAGCAAGGCGGGGAGAAACCCTCTCCGTCACGGCTTCGCCGTGCCACCTCTCCCGAAAGGGAGAGGCTTTGGCAGGGGCGTAAAGTTTACCGCTTATCGGCTGACTTCTTCCTGCCGTTAACGAATGAGGACGAAACTCACCCTCTTTGCCAAGGCCTCCACCTTCGGGGGAGGTGGCATTTCGCAAAGCGAAATGACGGAAGGGGTTCGTCCCGAAAGCATCCCTCTCCCCGCAGGCGACTGAGAGGGTTCTTCCCGAAAGCCACCCTCTCCGCAAAGTTCACTCTTTCCGAGGCTTTCTCCGTCCGGGGAACACGAAGGGATCACGCAGATAGACAAAGAGCAGCTCTGCGGTCATAAAGCACCAGATGATCGGCTCACAGAGAATCACGGCATCATAGCCAAAGCGGGGGATGAAGAACAGCACGAACAAGATCTTGCCCACCAGCTCGATGACACTGGACAGCAGCGGCAGCACCTTTTGTCCCAGGCTCTGCAGCGCATACCGGGTGGACAGCAGCACACCCAGCACTGCGTAGAAAGGTGCATTCCACATCAGATACTTTGCACCGTTCTGCACCACCACCGCCTCGGCAGAGCCGGACACAGCCTGCACCATCCACTCTGCGCTGCAAGACATCAGCAGCACTGCGCCGATGGCCACCACCACCGAGTAGATATACACATCCCGCATCCCCTTGCGCACCCGGTCCGGGCTGCCTGCACCAAAATTCTGGGACACAAAGGTAGACGCTGCTGAGGCCATGGCGGTCAGCGGCATATCCGTCACCGCAAACAGCTTGCGGGCTGCCGTATGCCCCGCAATGACCAGGGTGCCCAGGCCATTGATGCCATATTGCAGCACCACCGACCCCGCCGACACGATGCTGCTCATCAGCCCCATGGACAGGCCCTGGGTCAGCAGCTCCTGATAGCGCTGTGCGCCCACCTCAAAATGCTTTTGCGCAGGCAGCAGCACCGGCGTGCGCCGCAGGATATACACCACGCACAGCGCCGCCGACACGCCTTGTGCCAGCACCGTAGCCGCAGCTGCACCCGGAACGCCCAAGCCCAGCCCGGCGATGAACCAAATATCCAGTCCCACATTCAGCACCGAGGACAACAGCAAAAATACCAGGGGCATCATGCTGTTGCCAATGGCCCGCAGCAGACCGGAACAAAGGTTATAGGCAAACATCACCGGCACACCCAGGGCAATGATGCGGATATAGGCATAGGCGTCCCCGATGATCTCCGCCGGGGTATCCAGCAGCTCCAGCAGCGGGCGCAGGCCCAGCAGCCCCGCCAGCATGATGGTCAGCGAGGCGCCGACTCCAATGACCATCGACCCCGCCACAGTGCGCTTGAGGCCGTCCTCATCCTGGGCGCCATAGCACCGGGCCGCCACAATGGCCAGCCCATTGCCGATGCCCAGGCCAAACCCCACCAGCAGCTCATAGATCGCACCGCAGGCGCCAATAGCAGCCAGGGCCTGATCCCCCAGCACATTGCCCACGATCATGATATCTACGGTATTGTACAGCTGCTGGAACAAGCTGGAGAAAAAGATGGGCAGCATAAACAAGAACAAGCTTTTAAAGATCGGCCCGCTGGTAAGCTTTGTATTCAGTTTGGGCAGGGGCCGGGACTCAGATCGGGTCATAGTATCCTCCAATGGGTCACTCGTTGCATCCATTACAGAGCAGCCAAAAAAGCTGCCGTGCATTGCACAGCAGCCTGTCGAAACGATTTACAGTGCCTGGGTCTCAAAGCCGTGGCCGGTCAGTACCTGCACGCTGTCAAACCCTGCATCCCGGGCAGCCTGTGCTGCCTCGTCAAAGGCAAAGGTCAGCCCATCGTGGGCATGGGCGTCCGCTGTGATGATGACTTTGCCGCCCATCTTGTGCCACTGTGACAGCAGCCACGGGCCGGGGTAGAAGTCCTTGCGGTAGCCACGGTTCACTGCGCCGGTGTTGATCTCCAGCAGGCAGTCCGCCTTGTGGGCGGCCTCCAGTGCCGAGAGGGCTGCCGCCTGATACCGGGGAGAGTTTTCGTCAAAGAACTCGCCATTGCCGTTCAGCTTTTTGATCAGGTCCACATGGGCCAGGATGTCCGGGTGCAAAGCGGCCAGCTGCGCCACCTGTGCAAAGTACGCCTCCACCGCAGCCAGTGCATCCCCGCCAAAGTCTGCATCGATGCACTCCCGCAGATCCTGGGGGCGGAAGTCGATCTCATAATAACGGCCGGTCTTTTCCCCGTGGAGATAGTGCACGCCGCCGATCCAGTAATCGTAGCCGGTACGCTTGTCGTCCGAGAACAGATCCCACTCCAGCCCGCAGAGGATATCCACCTTGCCCTTGTACTCTGCCTTCAGCGTAGCGATGGTGGCCTTATACTGGGCGGTGCGGCTGGGGGTCATGCAGTACTCCCGGTCGCAGGGGGTATGGCTGTGGCCGGTAAAGCCCAGCGTCTCCAAGCCCTGTGCGCAGGCAGCCGAGGCCATCTCCTGCAGGGTGTTTTTGCCGTCACACATTGTCGAGTGGCAATGCACGCTGGACTTTTTGAAATCTGCCATGATCCGATCACTGCATCCTTTCCTGCTTGACCATGCGGTCGAGCCTATGTCGTGTTTTAAGCTGCTGCCGGGAAAAACGCCCCCGCCGGCGTCCAAAAAAGCAGGCCGCTGCCCCGCTGAAAGCGAATATAGGTATAGTGTAGCTTATTCAATGCACAAACGCAAGAGGTGCCGGGGATTTTCCCTCAGCGGGAACGCAAAAGCCCCCTTGCAGGCCGAGCACGCAGCCAGAAAGGGGGCATCTGTCGGAAATCTGCTCACTGCCGGGCGCAGCTTACAGGCCAAACATTTTATACAGTTCCATCATGTTTTGATACTGGAGCTTATCCCCCAGCAGCTGACGGTATGTGGCGGTCTTTTCCTTACCTTCTGCCCGTAGGCGGTCCATCCGAGCGGTCGTATCCGCCAGGCGGCGGTCCACAAAATCCTGCATCTTCCGGTAAGCGGTCAGTCGTTCAGCATCGTTCATAGGGCAGCTCCTTTCCTGCACGGGCGTCCTGGATGCGCCCGGATAAGCTATCCCCATTTTATTACATTTTTCCTTTTTTGTGAATCGCAAATTTCGCTGTGTTTCTGGTTTTTGGGGGGCATTTTTTCGGATACTTTCACAAACCGCTGCTGCCTGCATCCTCCTCCAGCAAAAATCCGGGCATCAGCTGGGGGATACGGCTGCCCCACCCCTCCAGATACTCCGAGGTATCCGGATAGCTCCAGGCTACATACCACACCCCGCTCTCTCCTGCTATGACATACTGGCACTGCACCCGGCCTTCCATCGTGCGGGCAAAGAAATGGTCGTTGTCGTCCGATTGGTTATACCCCTCTGCCCACAGCGCATCGTAGGCCCGTTCCAGGTCCTGGCCGCTGCGGTCCGGCCGGACCGACAGGGTGACCTGCGAGTTTGCAGCTGCCGCAAAGAGGTCGGCCTCCTCCGGCTGCTCCCCGCTCATAGAACTGGTCTGCACCCACTCCCCATCCGGCAGATAGAGGGAGTACCCCTCCCCCTGGAACAGGGTAGCGGGGACTTTCTCCGGCTCCCCTTCCACCCAGATCTCCAGCTCTGTATGCAGCTCCCGCCCGGGAGCGGTCGGCTGGGAGGACACCGCAGAGGACGGCGCAGCGGAAGATGCAGGCGGCGGGCTGCTGCTTTGGGACGAGGACGGGCCTGCACAGCCCGCCAGAGCAGCCGCCAGCAGCGCAGCGGCCAGGCAGATGATCCGGTCTTTCATAACGTAATTCCTCCTTTTGTCCGGCCCTGGCGTCTGCCGCCAAGGCCCTGTCCCCCAGTATACGCACCAGCGTGCAAAATGATTGCGTACCCAACAGCAAAAGGGGCGCACCCGCTGACCGAGTGCGCCCCATGATGAGCCTGCTTTATTGTGTGGTCTTTGTCTCTCAGCCCAGCAGTGCCAGCACGCCGCTCTTGGGGCGGGCACCCACGGTCTGGTTGACCAGCTTGCCATTCTTGAACACCAGCAGGGTGGGGATGCTCATGACCCCGAACTGACCCGCCAGCTCCGGCTGCTCGTCCACGTTGACCTTGCCAACCTTCACGTCGGGGCGCTCCTCGGCCACCTCGTCCACCACCGGGGACAGCATACGGCAGGGGCCGCACCAGCTGGCCCAGAAATCCAGCAGCACAGTCTTGTCGCTGTGCAGGACCTCAGCATCAAAATTCTCTTTCGTGATCGTGATAACAGCCATTTTTATTTCCTCCAAAACTTGTATTTGGGTGCTTTGCATCTTGTGCGCTTAGTATACCCAAAACCGGAGGTGTTTTTCCGTGACGGGGTCACACAATGGCACCCCGAACAAAAGAGCCGCTGCCCGGCAGGGCAGCGGCTCTTTTTTCTATGTGTTTATGCGGGGCTTTGCTCAGCGGCCCAGCATCTCATGGGTGGTCTTTACGATGGTGGCAGCATCCAGACCGTAGGCATGCAGCAGGTCCCAGGCAGGGCCGGAGCAGCCAAACTCATCCTGCACGCCGATGCGGCGCACGGGGGTGGGCAGCTTCTCGCTCAGCAGAGCGCAGACAGCCTCGCCCAGGCCGCCGATGACGTTGTGCTCCTCGGCAGTGATGACCTTGCCGCACTCCGCAGCAGCCTTCAGCACCAGCTCCTCGTCCAGGGGCTTGATGGTGTGCAGGTTGATGACCCGGGCGTGGATACCCTCGGCAGCCAGCTGCTCGGCGGCAATGCGGGCCTCGTTGACCATCAGGCCGGTGGCCAGGATGGCGATGTCATTGCCCTCGGTGAGCTGCTCGCCCTTGCCGATCTCAAAATGATAGTTGTCCGGATCGTGGAACACAGGCACAGCCAGGCGGCCGAAGCGCAGGTACACCGGACCATGCATAGCAAAGGCGGCACGGACAGCGGCACGGGCCTCCACATCGTCTGCGGGGCAGATGATGGTCATGCCGGGCAGGCTGCGCATCAGGGCAAAGTCCTCACAGCACTGGTGCGAAGCGCCGTCCTCGCCCACCGAGATGCCGCCGTGGGTGGCGCCGATCTTCACGTTCAGGCCAGGGTAAGCGATGCTGTTGCGGATCTGCTCAAACGCACGGCCCGCAGCAAACATGGCAAAGCTGGACACAAAGGGCACATAGCCCATGGTGGACAGGCCGGCAGCCACGCCCACCATATTGGCCTCGGCAATGCCGCAGTCAAAGTGACGGTCCGGGTTGGTCTTGCGGAACATACCGGTCTTGGTGGCGGCAGCAAGGTCTGCGTCCAGCACCACCAGCTCGTCGTGGCCCTCTGCCGCCAGGGCTTTCAGGGTCTCGCCGTAGCTATCACGGGTCGCGATCTTTTTTACATCTGCCATTTACTTGTCCTCCTTATCCAGCGCGGCATAGGCGGCGTTCAGCTCGTCCATGGCGATGCGGTATTCCTCGTCGTTGGGGCCCTTGCCGTGCCACTCCACCGCACCGGTCATATAGGACACGCCCTTGCCCTTGATGGTGTCCAGAATGATGCAGGTGGGCTTATCGGTCCGGGCGCGGAAACCCTGGATCGCAGCCTCGATCTGGTCAAAGTCGTGGCCGTTGATGGTCTCCACATGGAAATTGAACGCACGGAGCTTATCCTCCAGCGGAGCGCTGTTCATCACGGTCTCGGTGGTGCCGTCGATCTGCAGATGGTTGCGGTCGATCATCACGCACAGGTTGGACAGGCCGTAGTGGGCGGCAAACATAAATGCCTCCCAGCACTCGCCTTCCTCGATCTCACCGTCGCCCAGGATGGCGTACACCTTGGAGGGCAGACCGGCCTTCTGGGCGCCCAGCGCCATGCCGCAGGCCGCAGACACGCCCTGGCCCAGGCTGCCGGTGGACATATCCACACCGGGGGTGGTGTTCATGTTGGGGTGGCCCTGGAGATAGCTGCCGATCTTGCGCAGGGTCAGCAGATCCTCCCAGGGGAAGAAGCCCCGCTCTGCCAAAGCAGCGTACAGTCCCGGGGCAGCGTGGCCCTTGGACAGCACCAGACGATCCCGGTCAGGCTTAGCCGGGGCGGCGGGGTCGATGTTCATATCCGCAAAATAGAGGTAGGACAGCACCTCTGCAATGTCCAGGCTGCCGCCCGGATGTCCGCACTTGGCGCTGTGGGTCCCTTCGATGACACCCATGCGGATGCGGCAGGCGTGCTTAGCCAGGGTGAGCTTTTCTGCATTTGTCATAATGGTCCTCCCGTATGAACCAGTTGAATGTCCTCCGGGGCGGGCGCGTCCCGCGCTGGAGCAGCGCCGCGGCCAGCTGGCCGCGGCGCACTTTGTATCAGGTTTATATTATCTATTCTGTGCAAAAAGGTCAAGCATCTTCCGGAAAAATGTACACCACTGGGCAATTTGCAGGGGAATCCGCCCGCTTTTTGTGGAAAATGCGCCTGTATTGACATCTCCCCGGCGAGACTGTTATACTTTTGACAAAAAAACGGACCTTGCGTCCCCTCAAAAAAGAAGGTGCTATGATGAACCACACCCCCTTATCCCCCGCCCGCCGACTGGTGCTGGCCGGGCTGATGCTGGCCCTTGCCCTGGTGCTGCCCTTCCTGACCGGGCAGCTGCCCCAGATCGGAAATATGCTCTGCCCCATGCACCTGCCGGTGCTATTGTGCGGTTTTTTGCTGGGCTGGCCCTGGGGCCTGGCCGTGGGTGTGACCGCACCGCTGCTGCGCTCGGCCCTGTTTGGGATGCCGCCGCTGTACCCGGTGGCTCTGGCCATGTGTCTGGAGCTGGGATGCTACGGCCTGGTGACCGGCCTGCTCTACCCCCGGGTGCGCCACACCCCTGCTGGCGACTACGCTGTGCTGGCGGCCGCCATGGTCTCCGGGCGGCTGGTATGGGGTGCCGCCCGCTTTGTGATGGCGGGCCTGTCGGGGACTGCTTTTCCCCTGCAGGCTTTCTTGTCCGGCGCCATCTTTACGGCTTTGCCCGGCATCCTGCTGCAGCTGGTGCTGATTCCGCTGATCCTGGCCGGGCTGCGCCGCGCCAAACTGCCCCGCTGAACAAAACAAAAAATGCGCCTCCCGCCCGGTCTGGGCAGGGGGCGCATTTTTGTACATCAAAGCGGGTGGGCAGGGGTCAGTTTCTGGTAGGCGATCCGGGGGGTGCCGTCCGCCACATGGATGATGCCGCAGCGGGCAAACCCATTCTTCTCCAGGATATGCTGCATGATCTTGTTGTCCGCATGGGTATCTGCCCGCAGACTGTCGCAGCGCTCGGCGCACCAGGCGATCACCTCATCCGCCACCCCTTTGCGGGTACCAGCGGAAGCCAGCCGGTGCAGCGTGCCATAGGGCAGGGTATCGTTCAGCCACCCGCCGTCCTCAATGGCGGCATAGGTGGGGTCTGCCCCCAGCACAAAGGCGAACACCGCCTCCAGCTGCCCATTGACCACATATACAAACAGGCGGTTGGAGGTGATATCCTCCTCCAGCAGCTCGCGGGGCGGGTAACCGCCGCCCCATTGGGTGGGGTTGCCCGTTTCAGCCATCAGGCTGCGGGCATGATCGTAAATTTGCAGGATCCGATCCAGATCCGCACGGGTCGCTCCACGAAACATCCTTCAACACCTTCTCTTCCCTGCAGGGGGGCCGCATGCCTGCCCTGCGGTAGATTTGTATAACAGCAGTTTATAACAGCGAATATTATACTACATTATTTTCCAAAAGGCTAGGGTATCGCAGAAAAAAGCACCGCACCCAGCGTGTGCAGCCCGGAGTATGAACATTTTCTTAAATCTGGCGAGGACGCAATTTTTCCCGCCGCTGCGCCGTATCATAGGCAGACGGGGACAAAAAACAGTCCCCTTGCGGCGGCGGACGGCCATGAAAGGGCGCCTTCCCTCCCGCCGCAAAAGAACAGGCGCTGGGGCCCGGCGTTCGTCCCCCCCTCCGGCACAAAC
>Tim_p2__coassemble_3299_pt1 | contig 5283 bp, 5 predicted proteins | sample Tim_p2__metabat2_low_PE_019 | metagenome-assembled genome bin Tim_p2
CGATTCGACAGACGGATGGCGCAAGCTACTTTTGGCTGACTGTTCGAGGGGACAGCATGAATGCGGCCGGGATGGAAGATGGAGATCAGATCCTCGTGCGTACACAGCCGGAAGCGGAAAACGGCCAACTGGCTGTGGTGATGGTCAACGGCAACGAAGCGACTGTAAAATACTTTCGGCGGGAAGGTGATCTCGTGATCTTGACCCCGAAGAGCTTTAACCCGGTGCATCAGCCGCAGATTTATGATCTGAAGAGGGTGCCGGTGCAGATTGCTGGATTGGTTGTGGAGTGCCGGAAGGTGTTCCGATAAATGGTAAAGAGGAACTTGCTATGTCGAGAAAGAACAAGACGGCTGGATATTCAAAAAAATATGCGAGTGCTATGAAATCGTTTGACCGAAGCATGGATCGATTGGCACATTCTGTTTCGCGTGTGACATTTAGTAGTAAATCCACAGCAAAAGTCCAAACACCTGACAGTACCTTTGAAGAGCGCCAGAGGGCAAACCTTACTGGCAAGCAACTGTTGATTGCTTGCGCAGTTGGATCGATCCTCCCGCTGATGGCTCTTTTAGGAGTGGATGAGATAGACGGCGTTTTTCTGGCAGTGCTGGTGTTCTTCTTTTTGATACCGTTTTTAGTGATGGTCCTTATTTTTAAGATCTTCAATCTCATCACACGGCCTCATACAGCACAACCGCTCGCTGCACCTCAGGAAGAAACAGAAGAATCTGTGTATTCACCAAACCCTGAATGGATGGGGCAGACAGATCTCGTCAACTCCCGCCAGAACGCAAAGATTTTGGCTCCGCAGTTTTTGAAGCAGGCGCAGGAAAGTGCAAAAATCCTCCAAACGACAACGGAGCCAGCTACATTTTTTACCCGATACGATTTTTGTGTTGGGCGCTTGATAGAGCTGGAAAAATGCAAAAGATATGGAGTACCTGTAAGCACGACCTCTGATTTGACTAAATATCGGAGCATTGCGTTCCGAGATGAGGCCGTAAATGAGGTCATTCACCGGACAGCGGACAAATACCGGACAAAGATCGAAAGCCTGAAAACACAAAAAGCGAAGAAGAATTGGGCCGAGAAGTATCAGCAGGCATTCGAACCGTATCTCCCATATATCAGTGATAAACAGAAAACTGTCCTAGAAAAAGTTAGTGCAGGTCTTTTTGCACTTGCAGACGGTTCATGTTTAGAAGGCGAATAAATAAAAAACGCCCCGCCGGCGGCAACCGGCAGAGCGTAAGGTAAGCGGCTCGCCCTTGCGGGGTCATCGCACACTCGACACTGCGATTATACCTCTTTTGGGCAGGCTTGTCAAAGTGTACCCTTCTGGAGGTGTGTATTTTTATGGGCAGAAGAACCAATACCGCCGCTTGGCTTCCAAATCAAAAACGCTGGCAGATCAAGGTACAAAAGGACGGCGAGCGCCGCACCTTTACCAGCGCAAAGCCCGGCCGCACCGGCCAGCGGGAGGCCAACGCCAAAGCGGATGCCTGGCTGGATGACGGCATCCAAAGCCAGAACCAACGGGTAGATAAGGTCTACACTGAGTTTTTGGAGCACAAGCATCAGACGACCTCTTTTTCTAACTGGCGGCCCATGCAGGGGCGCTGGATCAACTATGTTGAGCCCCTGATTGGACGCAAGTATGTGTCCGCTCTCACAGAACGAGACCTGCAGCGGGTCATCGACCACGCCTTTTCGTCCCGGGGGCTGTCCCGCAAATCCCTGACCAACCTGCGCACAGATTTGTGCAGTTTCGCCAAGTACTGCCGGGTGGGTCGCCTGAGTACACTTTTCCCAGAGAGCCTGACCATTCCTTCTGCTGCCACCAGCTCCGAAAAAAAGGTGCTGCAGCCCAACGACCTGTCCGTGCTTTTCCGCAGTGAAGAGACAACCTGGCGCGACCATATTGTTCCCGAAGCGCTGATCCACGCCTACCGCCTGGCCGTGCTCACCGGCCTGCGTCCTGGGGAGCTGATGGGGCTACAGTGGGGCGATGTAAAGCCCGACCGCCTCGAGCTGCGCCGTTCCATTAACCGATATAGCGAGACCACCTCCGGCAAAAACAAAAATGCTCGCCGGGCGATTGAGTTGTCCGGGCTGGCCCGCCAGGAGCTTGCAGCGCAGCGCCAGCAATGCGGTATCCCCTCCCCCTCTGACCCGGTGTTTGATATCCCCAGCGGCAAGTATCTTGAGGACCATCTTGCCCGCTACTGCCGGCATAATGGGATCACGGTGGTTACCCCCTACGAGCTGCGGCACACCTTTGTCAGCGTGGCAAAAACCCTTCCGGTCGGTCTGGTCAAGTCCCTTGTGGGTCATAGCCGCTCCATGGACACCTACGGAGTGTATGGGCACGAACTGCAAGGCGACTCCAGCGCCCGAACGGATGCTCTGGACAGCGTCTTTGACCGCCTGCTTGATGCAGGCCGCACTAAGTAAATACCGCCCCCACCGGGCCAAAATTGCAACCCACTTTGTAACCCACTTTTTTCTCTACCCCCGGAAAAACCCTTGCGAGAACCTACCCCTCTCCCCACAAAAGCAAAGGAGCCTCTATTGCTTCGCTCCACAGTTTTCAACACAGAATCGTTATGTTATGGTTCGACCCCCTTCTCCCGCACCACAAAAAGCGACGCTGATTCGTTGAAAATCAGCGCCGCTTTTATTCTTATAACCCACTCGCCTTGCAAATGCAAACACCCCTGAAAGTCATATATCTTTCGGGGATATTTGCATCCCAACTTTTTCCCAGACTATAAGCAGGTATTGCTAGAGATAACACTTCTTCTGTCCGGATGCGTCAAGCATCCGGACTTTTTTCGTTATCGCCCGGCACGAATTCCAATAAATCGGCAGGCTGACAATCCAGGACAGAACAAAGCTTATTCAACACATCCAGAGGAATATGCTTAACAGAATTGTTGTTCATGGCTGATAGAGTGGGCTGGCGTATCCCGGTCATTGCAACCAAATCCTTTTGCTTGATGCCTTTTTCCGCAAGTACGGCCTTCAACTTAATGTGAATCATGTAAACATCCTCCGTTTCTTTACTATATCACACCCGTTGAGAACATACAACAAATTGCGTTGTATGTTCTCATCCTAGCGAGAAGATCACCCGGTGCAAGGGAGCAGCCCCAAAAACAAAAAGGCCGCCAACCGCTCCAACGGTTAACAGCATACAGGTGAAAAAGATTCCAAAACACTTGCCAGCTTAGACCGGTAAAGTCAAGCGGACACCCTGGCAGGGTCGCACCGCCCTACGCAGAAATTTTTTCGTTGCCGACCAAATATCTTGCGGCTCAAATACTTGACAAAGTCAAGTTATCGGCATATACTTGACTTTGTCAAGTATATGCCCCTTTCAAGTGATATTGGCTATAGGAGAAGATCATGGTACCAGGCTTTGCATATTTTGTTTCTGTTCTGCGAAAAGATTTTGTCACGGAGTGCAGCCGTAAATTGGCGCAAGACCACATAACACTTAGCCTTTTATATCCGATCTTATATATAGGGAAACACCCCTCGTGTTCTCCCAAAGAGCTGACCCAAGCACTGAATATGGACTGGGGTTTCACGCAGCGTTCCCTGGACAAACTGGCCTCCGAACATCTGATCAGCCGGCAACGGGACGAGAAAAACCGCCGCTGTTATCATCTGGAGCTGACCGATGAGGGATGCCGTCTGTATCATAAAAGCCACGATCTGATCCGCGCATGGAACGAACAGAAGCTCTCTGTTCTGACCCCCGACGAACAAGCGCAGCTGACAACACTTCTGGAAAAAATAGTACAAGCAGAAGGAGAAACCAGTCATGTTTGAAACGATCTTAAGCCCGGTTGAACTGGGGACCTTGAAACTGAAAAACCGCATTATCTTTGCACCGACTTCTATGGGACTGCAGGGCGAGGAATACTATCAAAAGATCGAGCAGATTGCATCCGGCGGATGTGCCATGATCATCATTGGCGACGTTCCGGTACTGCCCACCCGGTTTGGACAGAGCCTTTACAGCAAAAAGGGATTTGCCCACTATCAGAAACTGACAGAGATCGCACACAAGCACGATTGCCGGATCTGTGCACAGCTCCACCAGACCGACACCAACATAAAGGGCATGATCAAATACATCCCCGGTGTTCTCAGCAAAAAGATCACGCCGCAGCAGCTGCGTCCGCTGCTCAACGAGCAGGTGTCCCCTTACATCACCAACATGCCCGTTAAAAAGATCAAAAAGATCACCAACGCCTTTGGCGAGGCTGCTGTGCTGGCTCAAAAGGCCGGGTTTGACATGGTACAAGTACATGGTGACCGGATGTGCGGAAGTTTCAGTTCTACGGTCTTCAACCACCGCACAGATGAATATGGCGGATGCATTGAAAATCGACTGCGCTTTGCAACAGAAGCCGTTTCTGCGATCCGCAGCAAGCTGCCGGACTACCCCATCGACTACAAATTGGCGGTCCGCCAGGAAGAACCCCACTATGGCAATGCTGGCGTGCTAACGGATGAACTGGCGGTATGTGTTCCGCTTTTAGAAAAAGCCGGTGTGACCAGCTTCCATGTGGCATTGGCAAACCACTCTGACCTGCAGGATACGATCCCCAGTGCAAAGCACCCCTATTTTGCGGAGGAAGGCTGCTTTTTGAAATTCTGCGACCTGGTGCGTCAATATACATCGCTGCCGGTCTGCGGCGTAGGCGGCCTTGCGCATCCGGAGTTTGTGGAACAGCAACTGAAGGATGGCCGCATCCAGTGTGCAGCCATGAGCCGTCAGCTGGTGGCTGATCCGCAATGGGTCAACAAGATCGCCGCCGGCAACGCCGAAAAGATCCATATCTGCGTCCGCTGCAATAAGCGCTGCCTGGGCGGGATGATGGAGCACAAAGGCGTACACTGTATTTACGAAGGGAAAGACTAACCTCTCCCCCTCTCCGGAGCAAACCTTAAAGCCTTCTGAACCAATGGGCGGAACTCCCCCACCCGGTTTGGAAGGCTTTTTATTCTTTGCGGCGGTCCCCGCCTGCGTGCTCTCCTTTTTCCTCTTTATAAAATACCTTGCCGGGCGCATGGCTCTGCTTTGCTGTGAAATGTGGTCAAATTTTTTCGGAAATCCTCTTGACAAAGTCCTTTGGAGCCAGTATACTGAACACAGTTCATTTTGAGGGAGGCAGTAAGCGTGAATACCATCGTGACGTCCAAAGAAGCGATCCTGCGCACCAGCCGTCAGTTGATCCAACAGCAGGGCTGGAATGCAGTGAATAT